>Ga0081519_100073_pt1 | contig 19816 bp, 25 predicted proteins | sample ConSprmetagenome_FD_70987 | JGI IMG/M metagenome (GOLD analysis project Ga0081519, IMG submission 70987) | Hot spring microbial streamer communities from Conch Spring, Yellowstone National Park, USA - C T=80-84 v2 (version 2) | ecosystem: Environmental > Aquatic > Thermal springs > Hot (42-90C) ...
CGCCCCGCCCGGGCCGCCGCGCGCGCCGCACGCACGCCGCTGGCGGAGCCGAGAGACGCGCCAAGGCCGGTTGCGCTACGGCTGGTGGCGAGCGCCTGGGCCCTCCTATTCCCCTCATGCTGGGAAGAACCCATGCCCTACGCCGTATACGAGGCGCTGTTGATGGGAGTCCCCGTAGTCGCCTTCCCCATCGGCGGACAGGCGGAGCTAATAAGCCAGACACCCTCCGCACAGTTCACGGCAGAAGACACATCAGCAAAAGCCTTCATAAAAGCCGCGGCACGCATCGCCTCATTAATTAGACAAGAAGCGGCACTCATAAGGATAAAGATAGCAGACTCGTTGTTCGCCCGCTCAGAAACTGCTAAGGACTCACGACCTCTTGGAAGTGTACTCCGCGCAAAAATTAAAGAATACAACAGTACCTCACCCCGTGCCTAATCTTAGTCGACTAGGCCGCCACGCATTAACCTACTTCGCCACCACTGGAATCCTTCTGCTTCTCCTCGCCGGCATCCTCCTCTGGCTCCTCATAGACAAGTACAACGACACCAGAAAGCTAGACATACACCATGTGGTTGCAACCTTCCTCGCCCTTGCGCTGGGACACACATTGCTCATAACAGGCGTTGTGGCTTACGTGGCCTCACGCAAAGGCTACTCGGACCCGCCACTCCCCGACCTGCCAAAAGCCACAACTGTAGCGCTGATTCCAGCCTACAATGAGGAAAAGACCATTGCAAACGTAGTCAGAGAGGCGAAGAAATTTGTAGATTTGGTGATAGTAGTGGACGACGGGTCGAGAGACGCCACGGCCAAAGTCGCCGAAGAGGCCGGCGCGGTTGTGGTGAGGCATCCCCGCAACATGGGATATGGAGCCGCGGTAAAAACACTCATGAGGGCGGCCCTAGCCGCAGACGCCCAATACGCAGTCCTCCTAGACGCCGACGGCCAACACAACCCCACCGACATCCCCAAATTCCTACAAAAACTAAAAGAGGGAGCCGACGTCGTAATAGGCAACAGGTTCAAAACAAGCAAAATCCCCACCTACAGGAAGATAGGCATATACATTATCAGAACAATCCTACAGCTCCTCGGAATAAGGACAACCGACCCAGAAAACGGCTACCGAGCCTTCAACAGAAAGGCCCTCGAAACCCTAGTAAAAGAGCTGGAAGAGACGTGGATGGGCATCTCGTCACAGACAGTATACATCGCAACCCGCAGGAAGCTCCGTATAGACGAGATCCCAACTACGGTAAGATACGAGGGAGAAACATCCACAGAATCCCCCATATCCCACGGTCTCTCTGTGATATGGACAATAATATGGACATGGCTCACCGAAAAGCCGAGACGAACCTTAGCCATGGGGTTAGCCGCCTTAGCCGCGTCTGCGGCACTCCTTACCTACGTAACCCTCCTCTTCAACGCGACCAGATACATTCGGCTAACCTACACCACACTGGCAATACTCCTAGAAATAGCCGCCACGGTAGCAATCGCAATAGCCGTAGCGTCGGCAGTAAGAAAATGAGAGTCATCGTCACTGGCGGCGCCGGCTTTATCGGTAGCCACGTGGCGGCGTATCTCGCGGAGAGGGGATTCAAGGTCGTGGCGGTGGATAATCTGGAGAGGGCGTCTGCCGTCAAGCGTCTTGAGGAGGCCGGCGTGCCGCTGGTGGTGGGCGACATCCGTCACGTGGATCTGCCGCCGGCGGACACCGTGGTGCACGCTGCCGCCTACATATACGTGGAGGAGAGCTGGGAGAGACCTTATGAATACATGTGGAACAACGCCGCAGCCACCGCGCGTGTCGCCAAGCAGTGCGCCGGACGGGGCGCCCGCTTAATCTACATCTCGTCGGCGGCGGTCTACGGCGAGCCCCAGCGCCTCCCCATCGACGAGAACCACCCCACGAAGCCACTGTCGCCCTACGGACTCTCGAAGTTGGCGGGGGAGCAGATAACGCTGATGCTCACGCCGGAAGCCGCCGTGCTCCGCCTCTTCAACGTCTACGGCCCAGGCCAGACGGGACCATACGCCGGCGTCATAACGAAGTTCATCGAGAGGGCGAAGAAAGGCCTCCCCCCGGTCATCTACGGCGACGGGACACAGACCCGCGACTTCATACATGTGGCCGACGCGGCGCAGTTCGTCGAAATTGTCCTAAAGCGCGGCGTCGCCGGCATCTACAACGTGGGAACCGGCAGAGCCATATCGATAAGAGAGCTGGCCAACGTAGTGATGCAACTGGCTGGGCTGAGTAGCGAGCCTCTCTACGCCCCGCCTAGGCCCGGCGACATCAAACACAGCACCGCCGACGTGACAAAGGCAAAGGCGCTGGGCTGGCAACCCCAAATCCCGCTGGAGGAGGGGCTAAGGAGGCTATGGAATCTAAACTCATAAAATACTATTTTTGTTTTCGCTCCTTATTTCGATAAACAGTCAGTATGACAGCAGACATGTTCAAACATCTTGTGCTAAAAAGTAAGGCGAACTACGCAACTAGAAATTACTTTCTGCATATAAAGGTGCTGACGATCCGCCGCCTCGGCTACAAGGCCCTAGCCCTACTCCACAGAATACTCATAGCAAAACTCAACGACCCCTTCAACGGCTGTCAAGCCTTCAGCCGAAAAGCCCTCGAAACCCTAGACCAAGACTTCGACCCATCATGTAACGTAAAGCATTACATTTTGCGGAAGAAACTAAGAATAAATCGAAAGCTGTGATAAAGCGAGAAAAATATATTTGGGTAGAAAACATCAGACCTTGTGAATTCTTCATTATATAGTTCAGTTGCACTAAAAAGCTTGAAACTAGCCAGCGTAAAATTTCTTCTTAATGTACCCAACGGTTGCGATAGGTCAACATTTACACTCGGAAGAATACTTAAGAGACCTCTAACTTTCTGGTCACAAATTTGCAAAGAACATAATCTCAAAATATATGATGTGACAAATAATTACTATGCAAAATAGTAACGATATTATAATTATAGATAGAATTCCAGATAAAAACTGGTATACTTACAGATTAGCCAAAAAGCTAGATAAACATGTTAATGTACAAGTCTATGCACAAAAAACATGTACCATAAAAGAAAAATTTATAAAAAACATTTGGAACTCCTATCTATATTTCTTTGATATTTTAAGGCACATATTGAAGGACCGACCAAAAGTTATTAATCTTCAATTTGAATTTGCTATGTTCGGTCATGTTATTAATTCATTTTTTATAATACCGCTTCTTTACTTACTAAGACATTTACTTAAGGTAAAAATAGTAACAACATTGCATATGGTATTTCCACGGTCTCAGTATTATGAATATCTTAAGCAACTTGTCAGAATACATAACAATTTTCTTGAAAAGTTCTTTATTGGAATTTTATATTATTATTTTTACATCGTCACCTTTTTTTTAATCAAAGTTTCTGATAAAATAATTGTACATGGAAATATATTTAAAATTTATCTTTCGGATTATATAAGTTATAACGAACTTAAAAGCAAAATCAAAGTTATACCTCTCGGTATGGAACCAAGAGAACTTTGTACTACGACAATTAGAAATAAAATTATCCAAAATAAGATTGTAATACTATTTTACGGAGTAATATCTTCAAGAAAGGGTTATGATGAAATTTTAAGAGATTTAGATATCGATAAGACATCATCAGTATTAATAGTAATCGCTGGTAAAGTACCGCCTTATTATAAGTGGTATTTAAAAATTTTGTTAGACATTATTGCTACTAAGAACCTTAAAAACGTAATTTTGATACCACACCATATACCTTATGAGGTCTTGCCACAATTATACCGTTATGCTACATTCACAGTATTGCCTTATAAACGGGTAATTGCTGCAAGTGCTGTTTTGAGTGAAAGCTTAGAATTTTGCGTCCCAGCGATTGTTACAACTGATCCCTATTTTTATGAAGTTTTAGGTAAAAAGTACATATTCTATATGAACGACTTCAATATTGATGCTATTAAGAATTTCTATTATTTGTTAAGGGAGAAGCATAAACTTCTTACTGATTCTGCAAAGTATATAGAAATAATTAGGCAAAAATATAGTTGGGATAATGTTGCTAAAATGTATATTAAGGTTTTTGAAAAGCTGTACAATGACGTCTAACATCGAAGTTTCTGTAGTTATAGTAACCTATAATAGTTCAAGGGACATCGACACACTTTTAAGTACTTTACGAGATCAGACTTATAAAAACTTTGAAATAATATTTGTTGACAATAATTCGCAAGATAATATTAAAGACATAGTAAGCAAATATAAAAATATCAAATTTATTAGATTGCCCAAAAATATCGGTTATGGACGTGCATGCAACATTGGTGCACACTTTGCCAACGGTCGATATTTAGTTTGCTTAAACCCTGATATTAAACTTACTCCAAGTTTTCTGGAAATACTATACCGTACTATACAAGAATCTACAGATATAGGTATGGTTTGTGCGACATCTCTTTTCTTCAACGGAGATAAGATCCAGAGTATAGGCCAATCATATGAGCTGTTTACAGGCTATGCTGTGGATTTGCTCTTTGGAACCAAAATAACAGAAAAAGTTAAATTACCATTACTAATTCAAGAAAAAGTTTCAGCATTTAGATCCAAGCACTCTTTATTTTCTTGCAATGGAGTTGGATTTATTATAAAAAGAGATCTTTTCAAAAAGATCGGCGGGTTCAGCCCATATTATTTCTTATACTTTGAAGATGTAGACTTAGGTTCAAAACTGAGACGTACTGGGTACCGTATCGTTCCAAGTGAAGCATTGCTATTTCATAAAATTGATGAAAAACGTGCTCATAATTTAGTCTCTAGATATTATATTGAAGTTGGATCATTAACATATAAATTAATCACAGATAATCTATCAAAGATTTTGATAACAGTGATGTTAAGGATAGCTATCGCTTTGCTTTTTCTAGTGGTGAAACCTGTCCACTCAGTACCTATTGTTTATGGGACCTATGTTACATTAAAATATCTACGCAATAAAATATTGTTACGTAAGATATTTAAGCGTAAGTACACAACTTGTGACCAGACATGCATAAGTTTACCGTATTTTATAAAGAAAATGATATATTCGTTACATGAATTTTAGGGCTATCTTAAAACACCTGCTGCTGATATTGATACTTTTATATGTATTTACTATTTCTACACTAAGAATTTATAATGCATATAATGAACAGGGACTTCCACTAATTGGATGGGATACTTATCATTATCTTGCATTCGGACTATGTTTTTATAGGGCGCCAATAGACTACGTACTTACATATTCTGCACTTCCACGAATACCTGATATTATCAATGGCGCTGTTGAAATCATGCTACCTCCACAAATTGCCTTCCCACTAATATCTTTAAATGGAATCTTACTAAACACTATATTGTTAATTTACATTTACACCAAAATAAGGCACTCTAAAGAAGAATATGATATTTATATTGTATTACTTTTAACTTTGATACCAATTTACTATGTTGATCTCCAAAGGTTTTATTGGTATCTTTTCTTTTTTTATTTTGCCTTTTATTATGCGCTAGCTCGTAATTCGTTAAAACGTTCCATTGTTCTATATTTCTTAGGTACAGTGTTAACATATCACGAGATTTTCCTGATTTTTATTTTAACTACGATATATTTAATTGTACTAGCTGTATTTAAGTTTTCTCATCTCGTTTCAAGGGTCGAGAAATATATTTATAATTTCTTTGTAATTATTCTGATAATTTACTTGATTTTTTTTATATACAAACATAACTTATATAATAGTACTATATTTTTGATGTTTGCAATTTATTATGTTTTGTCAATAGTTCCTGTGCTTCTGTATCTTTACCTTAAAAAGGCTTACACTTATGGGATTGTAATTATGCTACTTTCTTTACCATTTATCTATGTAGGTTGGATTCATCGTGTCTCCCATGCTATTGTACTGTTTTTCTATATGTTTTTACCATATCTCAAGTATAAGAGGGTGCTTATTTCAATTAATTTATATAAATTAATGCTGTTTATATTTGCACTAGCTTTTACATTGTTACATGCTTATCTGATGACTACACCTTATTATCTCAATACTTATCGACACTGGTTTACTTCTTCTGATGTAAGTTTTGCATCGTCATTAGCCTCTTATATCAATGATAATGTGAGCACACGACATATTCTTTTTCTGTATGACTATGATTATTATGGACGCGATATTATCTTTTTTGAGCTTGTACGATACTTTTCAAATTGCAAGTTTTACTACTATATATATAAACTAGATTCGCTTCAAACTAACATGCCTCAAAATATTAATAACATCACATATATTTATATTGATTTAAAATCTAAAACATTCACTGTTCTTTCTCAGGAAGATTTTTTGAATCAAATCAAAACATCCTAGTATATTGCAAAGTCAAATATAGCTGTACTTGAGGTGTTTCTGCATATAGTGAAGTCAAGGTATGCTTATGAGTTTTTACGATCTCTAGTTGTGTAGCATCAGCAGGTTCTGTCTTTGAGTGGTGAATGGGTTAGAAGATAGACTTGCATACGTGGATGAGAGTATTAATTTCCTCTTTTGGCGAAAGGTTTCGGAATTTAAGGGAAGGTATTATTAGTTCCCTCAGCGAAGAGATTGCTCGTGATTATCCGATTCTGTATAATGAGATGATTTGGAAGAGGTTGCTGAAATAAATTAATACCCTCACTCAACGAGGAGAAAACCATGGGCAAAGTCATTCCAAAAAGTCAAGGTGTAAGCCATGGGTCTCACCTACGAGATCAAAGTGGCCGACAACTCCAAAGACAAGACGCCGGAGATAGCCTGATCCATGGGCGCCACGCCCGACCGACGGGGCTACGGCTACGCCTACCTCTACGCCTTCCGCCACGCCCGAGGCGACATAATAGTGGCAGACGCAGACGACACATACGACATGCGCGAACTCCCCAAACTACTTAAGCCAATAATAGAACCGTGTTAGACGTGTTGATAATTGACACTATTTGAGATTGCGCGTAGCATGATAAGACTGCCTCCGCCAAGTAGTCGGTTCAAGCATTCTTTGAGCTTCATAGAGATATATCGTAATTTGTACGAACTTTTCTTGCTAAATAGTAAACAATCTTATTTGTAGAGTTTACGATCCATTTTATCTGCTCTAATCTATGGCCTTACGGCTTTGGAGGTGCGGAGAGACGCTACTTCGAGTTTGCTTTGGAGCTTATGCGTCGGGGATATGATGTGCATTATGTCACCTATAACTGGGGTCCTTCTGAGATTCCGTTAGTAGGGGTTCCTCCATCGCTTTATGATAGCAGATGGAGGCGATGTTTGTGACCTGCAGTGTCTTTTGCTTGGAGGGTTGCCAGTGCGGTGAGGAAGGCCGGATGTGGGGTTGTCGACGCCTCCGTGCCTTATACTGAGGTGTTTTTGTTGCCGCGGGAGCACACTATTCTTACGCTTTTTGAGTTCTGGGGGCGTAGGTGGCGGGATTATTTTGGGCCGTTTGTGGGGCGTGGCGTGGAGTGGCTTGAGAGGCGTCTCGCGTCGTGGCCGCGGGTGGTGGTTGTTCCGTCTAATTTCGTGGGGGAGAGGGTTAGGCGTGTGCAGGGGGATGTTAGGGTGGTGCCGTTTGGCCTTAGGCTTGAGGAGTATCTGGAGCATAGAGGTTTGGGTAAGGCGTTTGACGTGGCTATTGTGTCTCGTCTGGTGCCGTATAAGGGGGTTTTGGAGGCTTTGGAGACGTTGCGGCTGGTGAGGCGGAGGCTTAGGGTGGCGATGGTGGGGGATGGCCACCTGAGTGATGCTGTGGGGCGTCTTGCGGAGTCTCTTGATCACTCGGCGTCGTTGTTTTTCAGGGTACCTGAGGAGGAGAAGTAGCGTATATTGGCGCAGAGCGTGTATTATCTCCACCTGTCCACCGCCGAAGGGTTCAGTATATCGACGCTTGAGGCCATTGCGCTGGGGGCGTATCCAATCGTTTTGGCTACTGAGTACAACGTAGCCTTTGAGCTTATCAAGTCGTTGGAATATGGCACTGCGGTTTCTAGCTTGAGGGAGGCGGCGGAAATTATAGAGAGCGGCGAGGTGCCGGAGTTGCCTACAGCGCCTTTGTTTAGATATCACATCAAATCTGCTGTAGACCAGTATGAAGAAATTCTCAAGGAGTTTTGATTAATGGTTCTATTGTGTAGATTCTATATGCAGGCGGTTGTGTTGGCTGGTGGGTTTGGTAAGAGATTTGCGCCTTTGACTTCGGAAGTGCCTAAGCCTTTGCTTCCGGTGGGCGGAAAGCCCATCTTAGTGAGGCAGATTGAGTGGTTGAGGGGGTTTGGGGTTACCGATGTGATTTTGGCGGCTTATTGATTGAGTGGGGGATGCCTTTGTAATAATCTGGATTGTCGCTCCATCATTGATATGGTCTAGAGTATAGAAACTAATCTGCGAAAGTTATTTAAATGCTTGATTAAAAAGGAGCAATGATTGTGCTTATTACTGGGATTACTGGACAGGGTGGGGCGTGGCTGGCCAAGTTCCTACTGGATAGGGGTTATGAGGTTTGGGGTGTTTATCGTCGGTTGTCTACGCCTAATTTCTGGCGGCTTCAGGCGTTGGGTATAATTGAGAAGGTGAAGCTTATTCAGGCCGATATTACTGACCTGGCATCTGTGGTCGAGGTGTTGCGTAGGGTGAAGCCTGATGAAGTTTATCATCTGGCGGCTCAGAGCCATGTTGCTGCGTCTTTTGATATGCCTCTTGCGACGTTGCGGGAGACGGGGATGGCCGTGGCGGTGTTGCTTGAGGGTTTGAGGCATGTGAGGAGGGATGCCAAGTTCTACTTTGCTGGGTCGAGCGAGATGTTTGGGAATACGTCGTTTAATTCGTGGGGGAAGATCGACGAGTCGTGTCCGTTTCGGCCGGCGTCTCCGTATGCGGCCGCCAAGGCTTTGGGTTGCTATCTGGCTAGGGTGTATAGGGAGGCGTATGGCATGTTTTCGGTTTGCGGCATGTTGTTTAACCACGAGTCTGAGCTTAGGGGGCTGGAGTTTGTGACGAGGAAAATCTCGAATGCGGTTGCGCAGATTAAGCTGGGGCTTCGGAGAGAGCTTAGGCTTGGGAATCTGGAGGCGAGGAGGGACTGGGGCTATGCCCCCGAGTACGTGGAGGCGATGTGGCTTATGCTTCAGCAGGAGAGACCTGATGACTACGTTATCGCTACGGGCGAGGCGCATTCGGTTAGGGAGTTTGCGGAGATTGCTTTTGCGGAGGTGGGGCTTGACTGGCGTGATTACGTGGTTGTTGATGAGGCGTTGAAGAGGCCTAAGGATGTGGATGTGTTGATTGGCGACTACTCTAAGGCTGAGCGTGAGCTTGGGTGGAAGCCTCGTACGTCTTTTAGGGAGCTTGTTCGGATTATGGTGAGGGCCGACTTAGATAGGTGGTCGCGGTGGCTTAAGGGGGAGCCGGTGCCCTTCGACGCTCCGTTTTATGTGGAGAGCTCTGTTGTCTCAGGACGGTGATAGTCGTAACGGGGGCCTCCGGGTTTATCGGTTGGGCTTTGGTGGAGGAGCTCCTTCGCCGTGGGGAGAGGGTGTTGGCTGTGTCTAGGTCTGGCTCAGCGCCTGAGGGCGCCGAACGCGTTGCCCACGACGTTCGGAAGCCTCTTGCTGTGGACGGCAACATGGAGGCGGTGATCCACCTGGCCGCGATGGCGGCGGCTCGCCACTCGTTTGGGGACGAGTGGGATGTTTTTGAGAGCAACGTGCTTTCCACGATAAATATGGCGAGGCTTGCGCTGGAGAAGCGCGCCCTCTTCGTGCTTGCCTCGTCTGCCGAGGTTTACGGCGCCGTTGGGAATCCCTCCGTGTGGTTTTCCGAGGACGACTGCGTCTGCGGCAGGTCTCCTTCCTCGCCTTATGCGGCCTCTAAGGTTTCTGCGGAAGCGGTGGCTAGGCATTACGCCCTGCGGGGTCTTCGTGTGTCTGTTCTGCGGCCTACCAACACGTATGGTAGGTTGATCTTTGTGAGGAGTGAGGAGGCAAGGGGCTATTTTGTGGAGAAGGCCTTGTGCATGATGCTGTCGGGGGTTGCGGAGGTTGCGTTCGACGGTTTTGGGGAGTCGATGCGTCAGTGGATGTATTACCCGGATCACGTCTCTGCGTATTTGACTCTGCTCTACCGCTCGGACCCGCGGCCTTTCGAGGTGTATAACGCGGCTGGGCCGAGACCGACGTCGCTGAAGGAGGTAGTTGAGACTTTAGCTGGGATTGTTGAGTGGAGAGGCGCGGTAAGGTGGGGGGTGAACCCTAGACCTGTAGATCCTAACTATCTTTTGCTACACACCAATAAACTTAGGGCACTGGGCTGGTACCCCCATTACGATATTGCCGAGGGACTTAGGGACTACGTGGAGAAGTTAGGCGGTCGTTGCACGTAATTTACTTAAGTACATTTGTTCAAAGGCTATATGCAGGCGGTTGTGTTGGCTGGTGGGTTTGGTAAGCGGTTGGCGCCTTTGACTTCTGAGGTTCCTAAGCCTTTGCTTCCGGTGGGTGGTAGGCCTATTTTGGTGAGGCAGATTGAGTGGTTGAGGGGGTTTGGGATACGCGACGTGGTGCTTGCGGTGGGTTATCTCAAGCATAAGATCTTTGAGGCGTTGGGGGATGGGAGGAAGCTAGGCGTGAGGATTTTCTACAGCGTAGAGGAGGAGCCTTTGGGCACTGGAGGCGCCATTAAAAACGCCGAGCCCTTCATCACAGACGACGTCTTCGTAGTCCTCAACGGCGACGTCTTAACCAACCTCTCTCTAGATAAGCTCGTGGAGGCGCTGGGCAACGCCGACGGCGCCATAGCCCTAGTCCCCCTCCGAAGCCCCTACGGCATCGTGGAGTTCGACGCCGGCGGATACGTCACCCACTTCCGCGAGAAGCCCCTCCTAGAAGGCTTCTACATAAACGCCGGCGCGTACGCGTTTAGGCGTGAGGTGTTGAAGTTGTTGCCTGAGAGGGGGAATATAGAGGAGACTGCGTTTCCTATGCTTGCGGAGAGGGGGCGGCTTAGGGGCGTGGCATATAGGGACGTCTTTTGGAGGTCTATCGACTCGGTGAAGGATCTGGAGGAGGTGGATAAGTTCTTTTGGGACAATTCCCAACAACATCGAGGGTAATGTCATAATGTGTTGCCCCGGTTGCGCTCTATCGGCTCGGAGTTGCGGACATGCCTTGGCTGGCCTAAACAAAGAATAACAACCTTAGGTTAATATTATATTGTTGTGTATTTTGGGTTTTATATAAGTTTATTTTTCGCTGTTTTACACATGCTCTTAGTGATTTTCCAGTTTGTTCGATCTAATTAAATTTAATTAACTACATATGATAGGGTGTTAGTGAAGGTTGGCCAGAAAGTCGCTATCGTAGTCTTGAATTGGAACAACTGGAGAGATACTATTTTCTTGTTTGGGCAACTTCTCAATGATTGTGATAAGCTTACCTGTTTAATTGTGCTTGTGGATAATGGATCTACCGACGGTTCTGTTGATATCATATCTTAGTGGCTTGATAGTTATGGTATTAATTATAGCATAATTAATGAAGATGATATTGAATCGTGTAATGAGAATAATAAGAAGTATCGTGTAGTAATAATAAAGAATCAAAGTAACTGTGGTTGTGCAAGTGGGATGAACAGAGGCATTAAATTTTCTCTCCAATGTCTTGGCGCTGATTGTGTTGCATTACTTAATAACGATATTTCTGTAAGTAAAGACTTCCTAGTTGCTATGCTTAAAGCATTTAATCATGTCACTATATGGAAGTATATAGGAATAGTAGGTCCGCGTGTTCTAGATTTCTATACAGGTATAGAAGTGGAGCAACCTCAGATATATATACCGCTTCAGTTGATTTTGTTTATACAGAGATTTTTTAGAACTCTTGCTGTTTCTTCTAAAGCTTATAGGACATATAATTATATATCTGTAAACCGTCTAAATGGTTGTTGTTACTTGGTAATGTCAAAAGTATTTAATGATGTAGGTTTTTTAAAAGAAGAATATTTTGTGTACTGGGAAGATAGTGATTTCTTTTTGAGGGTAAAAAAGAAGGGCTATCTTATTGTCTTTGCACCCGTCTCCGTGGTTAGGCACAAGATTGGTGGTGCCAATATTAGAATGAGAAGAATAAATCCAAGAGCAAGCTATTATTTTGCTAGAAATATGATAAATTTTATAAAATTTAACTATAGTGGCTTAAAGAAATATATAGTATATCTAGGCGCAATACTAAGCTTACCAGTGTATTTATGTATAAATCTATGTTATTATCATAATATTCAGGAGTTTAAGTGCTTTTTGTTTGGGTTCATTAAAGGAATTCTTGGCGAAACAGAAAAATCAATATAACAATCGTGTATTATATGTTATCTAAATGTGACTAATATTTTTGAATCCTGGCGGTGACCTACCTTGATGTTATATCTCCTAGAAGCTCTTGATTCCCCTCAACGCAAGTCTCGGCGTTACAGACGGAGAAGTCTGCGCAGACCTCGGCGACGTGGAGGGATATTTTCTCTTTAGGCCGGGCGGCCGTTGCGACGTCAAGGTGAGGATGTATACGTTGAAGACGCTGATTAAAGAGTTCAAGGTTGAGGAGGGTTCGGTCCTTAAAATGGACTGCGAGGGGTGTGAATACGAGGCGGTGCTGAACGCAGACCCCGGCGACCTCGCCGTTTTTAGCCAGGTAATAATCGAGTACCATGACGGCTACAGCGAAATAAAGAAACACTTAGAGGCGGCCGGCTTCTCGACAGAGGTCAAGCCCATAAGGAGCGTGGCAGTCCCGATAGAGAGGCAGGGATACGTGGTGGCAAGAAGGTAGCCTGCCTCTGGCCTTCCCTCTAACAACCTGCTCTTCGCACTTCGGGAGCCCACCTGAGTAGATTGCCGTCCTTGCCAGACCTTCGCCGGCCCTCAGCAGGCGTTGCAGAGCCGGCGGACCAGCGCCGCGGGCTATATTCGCCCAGTTGGGCTCCCGCCAATCGCGAAAAACCGCCTAAAGGTCCAAACATCCCCGCCGCACAGGGCGGTTTCTGTAAGGAATTGTAAAATATATTTAGCTAGATTGTCTTTAGGCCATGCAAGCAGTCGTCCTCGCTGGCGGTTACGCCACACGCCTTCGCCCGACTTCGCTTTCTATGTCTAAACACCTGGTGCCTCTTGCGAATCGGCCGGTGCTGGGCTGGGTTCTGTCTCAGATCGCGGAGGCCGGAGTTAAAGAGGTCTTCCTCGTGGTGGGTCTCCACAATAGGGAGCAGATTGCCGAGTATGTGGGCGACGGGTCGAGGTTCGGCTTGTCGGTTGTGTATCTCCTGCAGGAGATGCCTCTTGGCATTGCCCACGCTGTTTCGCTGGCGGAGGGGTACGTGTCGGGCTCCTTCCTCGTGTACCTCGGCGACAACCTCCTCAAGGGCGGCGCGGCGCCGTATCTAAAGCGCTTCGCAGAGGCGCGGGCGGACGCCCTCGTGGTTCTTAAGGAGGTTGAGGACCCGACGCGGTTCGGCGTGGCGGTCTTCGACGGGGGTGGGAGGCTGGTGGGTTTCGTGGAGAAGCCCAAGGAGCCTCCCTCCCGCCTAGCCCTCGTGGGTCTCTACTTCTTCACGCCTGTGGTGTTTGACTACATAAAGCAGCTCAAGCCCTCTTGGCGTGGGGAGTACGAGATAACAGACGCCCTGGCCCTCATGCTGAGAGACGGCGGGCGGGTGGAGTACGTGGTGCATGAGGGCTGGTGGCTGGACGTCGGCAAGAAGGACGACGTCCTGGTTGCAAACGCCCTTCTCCTCGACGAGTACGCCCGTCTGGACGTTAGGGGTGCTGTTGAGAACAGCCGGCTTGAGGGCCGGGTTGTGGTGGAGCCTGGCGCCGTGGTTAAGAACAGCGTGGTGAGGGGGCCCGCCGTCGTGGGGGAGGGCGCGGTGGTTGAGAACTCCTTTGTTGGCCCCTACACCAGCGTGGGGTCTAGGGCTGTGGTGAGGGGTAGCGCGGTGGAGTACAGCGTCTTGATGGAGGGGGCTGTGGTGGAGGGTGTGGAGAGGCTTGAGGAGTCTATACTTGGCCGGCACGCCAGAGTGGCGGCTGGTGGCCGGAGGGCTCTCCGGCTACACGTCTCGGACTACTCGACGGTAGAGTTTTAAATTGGGGTGTTGGTGCGGTCATGCGTCTCTTGGTGATCGGCGGGGCTGGCTTCGTGGGGAGCAACTGCGTCAGGCGTTGGGTGTCGGCGGGGCGGGATGTGGCTGTGTACGACCTCTTCACCTACGCCGGCAGGCCGGAGAACCTCCTGGACGTGAGGGAGAGAATTGCAATCGTTAGGGGCGACGTGGCGGATGAGGCGGCTCTGGACAGGGCTGTGGCGGACTACAGGCCTGACCTCGTGGTCAACTTCGCAGCTGAGTCCCACGTGGATCGCTCGATTAACGAGCCTGCGCGTTTTGTGAGGACTAACGTGCTGGGCGTCTTTGCCCTCATGGAGGTGGCGAGGCGGAGGAGGGTGCCCGTGGTCCACATCTCCACGGACGAGGTGTACGGCGATATGTACGGCTTGCCTCCCGCCGGCGAGGAGGCGCCCCTACGCCCCAGTAGCCCCTACTCGGCGAGCAAGGCCTCGGGCGACTTGTTCATCCTCTCCTACGTCAGGACGTACGGCGTCGATGCGAAGATGGTGAGGCCCTCCAACATGTACGGCCCGTATCAGCATCCCGAGAAGCTCATCCCCCGCACAGTTGTTAGAATCCTCCTGGGCAGGCCGGCGGTTATATACGGCGACGGGGGCGACGTGCGGGACTACCTCTACGTGGAGGATTTCTGCGAGGCGCTCGACGTAATTATAGAGAGGGGGCGGCACGTCGTCTACAACGTCCCCGGTGGGAATCCCCGCACGGTGAGGGAGGTGGTGGAGTCTGTGATTAGGATCCTCGGCCGCGGCGAGGTGAGGTGGGGTAGGGCTAGGCCCGGCGGGGATAGGGCGTACGCCATGGAGGGTTGGCGCGTCGGGGAGCTGGGCTGGCGGCCGAAGACGCCGTGGGAGGTCGGACTTAGGCGGACTGTGGAGTGGTATTTAGCAAATAGATGGTGGTGGGAGCCCCTGGTGGACGACTACGTCCTTAGGGACGAGCCGTGGTGAGGACTGTGTTAATTTCGGCCACGGGTTTGCTTGGTTCCAAGTTATTTTCTCTGCTGTCCTCGAGGGGGTTTGATGTGGTGGGCACGAGTAGTGGCGACAAGCGTTTCATCAGTTTTGACCTCTCAGAGCCTGATATGGGTCGTCTGAGAAGCTTAAGGCCTGATGTCGTAATTATTTCGGGTGCGTATACCGATGTAGACGGTTGTGAGGTAGATCGGGTGAGTTGTTTTAAGGTTAACTGCTACGGGGTGCAGGCGGTGGCGAGTAACGTAGATGCGCACTTGATCTACGTATCTACAGACTACGTCTTCGGCGGCGAGAGGGGCCTTTGGGTTGAGACAGATGTTCCGAGGCCTCTGCAGTGGTACGGTGTGACGAAGTTGTGCGGTGAACACGCCGTGATGGCTTATGCTAGGAGGTGGACCGTTTTGCGGCCCTCGACGTTGTTTGGGTGTGGAGGAAGGAAGGTGAACTTCGGTATGTTTGTTGCCAGAGAGCTGACGGCAGGTCGTGTAGTTAAGGCATTTGTGGATCTGTACTCAACGCCGACGCTGGCCGACAACTTGGCCGAGGCCGTAGTTGAGGTTGTAGAGAGGGAGATCACAGGTCTTTTCCACTTCTCCGGTGCCACGCGGGCATCCAGATACCAGTGGGCTCTTGAAGTTGCACGTCGGCTAGGACGCGAGGAGCTGGTGGTGCCCGCCGTCTCCAGCGAGGCGAAGTGGGTTGCCAAGAGGCCCAAGGATTCCTCTCTGGGCAGTCTCCATGTGGATACGGTATTTAAAACGCGGCGGCTTAGCTTAAGCGAGGCGGTGGGGAAGTTTGTCAGCGAGTTTAGGAGATATGAGGGTTGTGGATAGGGTTTCCGACATAGTTATAGTTCAGCTGGATTTGGTCCACGACGCTAGGGGTTTCAGCCTAGATGCTTATTCTGTGTCGTGGGCCTCCGGCTTGGGGTTGCCGCCGTTTAAACACGTCTACGTGAGCTACTCGCGGAGGGGGGTTGTCAGAGGTCTTCACTACCAGTTGCCGCCTAACGTGCAAGGTAAATTCGTCGTTGTGGTTCAGGGCCGCATCTTCGACGTGGTAGTTGACATAAGGCGTAGTTCGCCAAGCTTCGGGAAGGTGTATACCTTTGAGTTGGGAAGCGGCCATGGTATCTGGGTGCCGGTGGGTTATGCCCACGGGTTTCAGGCTCTGGAGGATGCGCTTCTTATTTATCTCATGTCGGAGGAGTTTGTGCCTGGGCTTTACAGGTGTATTCTGTGGGATGATCCTGACCTTGCTGTGAGGTGGCCTATTTCCGAGGTTGTGGTGAGCGAAAGAGACGCCGGTTGTCCTAGGTTTAGAGATGCGAAATATTTATAAGTACAGATCGAAAGCTTCATGTGTCGGGTAACGACTTAAGGAGAAGTATACTTGATCTAATAGAAAATTATTATGTGCTTCAGATGAAGAAGAATTTTGTACCTGGTGAGGATTTTTTGCCTTATAGCGGTGCGGTTTTTGATAGTGAAGAACTTAAGAGCGTTGTTGACGTGTTGCTTAGTGGGAGGCTTGTTCATGGTAGGTATACGCTTGTGTTTGAGGGGAAGTTCGCAAAATATCTTGGGGTTAGAAATGCAGTGTTTGTCAATTCTGGCTCGTCTGCGAATTTGCTTGCCGTGGCGGCACTTAGGGCACAGACTACTCCTCCGGAGTATAGGGTTAAGCCTGGAGATGAGGTCATTACGCCGGCCCTTACGTTTCCCACCACTCTGAATCCTGTGTTGTTTTTTGGTCTGAAGCCTGTATTTCTGGACGTGGATATTGCAACGCTTAATATCAAGCCAGAGCTTCTGGAGAAAGCCGTCGGCGAGCGTACAAGGGTTATCTTCATTCCCCACACCTTGGGTAATCCAAACGACATGGATGTGGTGCTCGAGGTTGCGCAGAGACACAACCTATTGGTGATTGAGGATAGTTGCGATGCCTTGGGTTCAAGGTTCGGCGGACGGCTTGTCGGGTCTTTTGGCGTCTTTGGAACTTTTAGCTTCTACCCAGCCCACCAGATTACGACGGGGGAGGGCGGCATGTTGGTGACTAATATTGATGCTCTTGCGTTTACGGCGCGGTCGCTGAGAGACTGGGGGCGGGCTTGTGTTATGCAGTCTTGTAACCCGCTTACGTGTGGAGATTCTGAGTGTCCTAAGTCGTTTAAATTCTCCGGTGTGTATAAGTACGATCTGCCGGAGGATTACGATAAGAGATATACCTATATCAACGTAGGGTTTAATCTACAGGCTACCGAGTTCCAAGCCGCGTTGGGTGTGAAGCAGATTGAGCGTGTGGAGGAGTTTTGTAGGAGGAGGAGGGAGAACTTTGCTATCTTGAGGAAGGAGCTAGAAAAGTTCGAGGAGTATTTCGTCCTGCCGGAGTGGCATAAGAAGAGCGATCCGTGTTGGTTCGCCTTTCCAATCACTATACGGGACGGCGCCCCGTTTAGGAGAAAGCATATATTGCGGTACTTAAGTGAAAGGAAAGTCGACTACAGGCTAGTTTTTGCAGGCGACATTGTGGAGCAACCTGGCTACCACGGCATAGAGTATAGGACGGTAGGCGGACTTGAGGCCACTAGGAAGGCCATGAGAGACACCTTCTTCGTCGGTGTGTACCCAGGCCTCGGGCCTGAGCACATGTATTACATCGCCGATACGATTAGGAGGTTCGTGGCTGAAACAACAGGCAAATAGAAAGAGGAGTAGTCAACGCGCCACGTCTCGGGTTGTGCCCAAGGTGCTGGCTTAAGTGGGACGACCCGGCCATCGCCGTGAGGTGGCCCGCCCCCGACAAGGCCATACTAAGCCAGAAGGACAGAAACTGCCCCCCGCTGGCTGAGGCGGAGAACAACTTTGAGTATTAATATTCTTGGACTACGGTTTTGTGTCTTTTTTGGGTGTAGTATAGGGTTATTTTTTGGTGTTTGGCGCAGGGGTGTCTCCGGGGGGTCTCGTGGTATTCTGTTTTGGCGATTTTCTGGCCTAGGCGTGGGGTCTGCCCTTTTATGGCTTGTAGGATGAGGTGGGGGATTTCTGTTAGGGAGATTATTCCCTCTATCTTGGTGGGGATTGTGGTGGCGGGGGGTACCTCTGCGAGTTGGGGGGTTGGGGGTATTCCGTGGAATAGTGCGGGTCCGAGGGCTTTGCCGTGGTCTGAGGTGATTATTGTGTGGGCGTCTAGCTTTTTGGCGATTTGGAGGGCGGCTTGGGCGGCGTGTTGTGCGTGTTGTGGGTTGGCTTGTGTCCATATCTTGATGGCTCATTTGGGGGCTTGTCTGGTGCACATGGCGGCGTTGTAGATGTGGGGGACTAGGTAGCTGAGTTCGGCCCAGCCTTCGGTGCGTGTGTAGGGGGCGTGGGCTTCCATGAGGTTTATTATGAGGAGGTAGGGCTTCTTCAGCTTTATTTCTTCCAGCTTTTTCATTATCGCGGCGGCGCCTTTGTCGAAGGGTGGGGCTGGTTTGTGTATCTGGGGGATGTGTTTGGCGATGTTTATGGTGATGTATTTGGCGGCGGCTTCTATGAGGGCCTTGGCTTCTACCTGCCTTATGAGGGCTGTGGCGGCTTTTAGGGGGTTCCAGTTGTTTTGTGTGAGGGCGTGGAAGGTTTTTGTGGTGGCTTCTCGCCTGCGTAGGAAGTGCAGTTCGTCGTGTAGGGTGAAGCCGAAGTGGGGGGTTAGGTAGGGGTTTGCGGTGAGTATGTAGATGTGGTAGCCTTCTCGCTTTAGTTTTCCTAGGATTCCGTGGTCTGTGGCTTTTAGGGCGACGCGGGCTCTTTTGGCGTCTTGGGTGGGGGGTGCGCGTTCGTCTATGCCGTGTTGGGAGGGGTATAGGCCGGTTATCATGGAGATGTGGCTGGGGAGGGTCAGGTGGCTGGGGCTATGGCCTTGGCGGTGGTCCAGCCTTGTTTTTGGGCTTCGTGGTAGAGGGGGTCTGCGTGGTCTGCTCTGAGGGTGTCGATTATTATGAGTGCTATGTTCATTCGTAGCTGAGTTCTCTCAGCCGCTTTACAACTTCCTGCTCCTCCTCGGGGGGCGTAGGGGGTTAGCCACTCCTCTAGTATTGTGTGGAGGAGCTTCTCGGGGGTTGTGCCCATGTGTTTGGCCGTCTCCTGTAGGCGGCGGTACAGCTCGTCGTCGATATCTACACAGATCACGGCATCAGGTGCGCTGGTGTATATATATATTTAGTGCGCTCTAGAGGTATCCTAGGGCTTCTAGTTTTTTGCGTATTTGTTCTAGGTCTTCTGGGGTGAGGTGGGGGTCTCTGCCTTTTTTGAGTGCTACCACTTCTCTTAGGACGTAGGTGACGTATTCAGAGACCGAGGTGAAGCCTATGCCGCGTATCATTTCTTCTAGTTGTCTGTAGAGGGCTGCATACACGCGGTAAGTGGCGCCGCGTAGACCTGCGGCGCCGTGGGCTCCTGCCTTAAGCTTTTTAAAAAGGGTAAACATTTTACCGTGGATGTTGAAATTCTTAAGCGGGCTTTGAGGGAGCTTGTGGAGAGGGAGCCCACATTCTTTAGAGACCTTTTTCTAGACGCGCTGAGG
>Ga0081519_100074_pt1 | contig 19734 bp, 33 predicted proteins | sample ConSprmetagenome_FD_70987 | JGI IMG/M metagenome (GOLD analysis project Ga0081519, IMG submission 70987) | Hot spring microbial streamer communities from Conch Spring, Yellowstone National Park, USA - C T=80-84 v2 (version 2) | ecosystem: Environmental > Aquatic > Thermal springs > Hot (42-90C) ...
CATTTTCACCAACCGCGAGCTTTCAGCCTTAATAAACGGCCCACTTAAACTCCCTGAATAACCTCATTTCCCCACCCTTCCACAACCGGCACCCCCCCCAACCCCACCGCCTCTCCTACGCCGGACGTCACAGCTATGACAACCCACCCCACCACTCCACCCCTCCCCCCCACCACAACATCCGACAGTAACAGCCAACTACTCGCCGCGATTCAGCCGCCACTCCCAAATCGCGTTTATCAACCAGACAGCCGAAGACAACACAAGAATCAACCACAACACGAAGCCAAGCTTAACAAGCTTAACCGCCTTCTCGCTTCCACCAACCCGCTCACACAACTGAAACAACACCACTACAACAACCGCCAAAATAAACACTACAACCCAATACACCACCCCCCTCCCTCGACCCATCAACATCTAAAAAATACGCACTTAAAAGCTACAACAACCGACGGCCCTCAGCCCCCCTCCCACCTCCCAGCCGGCTGTCACAGCTATGACAACAACCTGCACACAGCGACTCACGCCGACTAAAACCCGCCTCTTGACCGGGGCCCCTTCTCCACCCTCCCCTCCCCCTCCCCTCCTCCGCGGTCTGTCACAGCTGTGATGGCTCACGCCTGCGGCCCTCCTTAAACCACAAAACGGCGTCCTCCTTAAACCACAAAACGGGGTCTCGAAGTGCCTCAGCCTTTACGTCGTAGATAGGCACACCCACGTATTGGAGGATAAGCCGCATTATCATACGTTCAACTTCAGACGCCGCCTTCGCCTTAGAAACTACTGCCGGCATATATCTAAAATAAATGTAGATTTTTAATCTATTGAGGGGATAATAGAAAGCCGAAAAAAGCGTGTTTTAAAAGGATTAGATGCCGCGGGTTTCAACAAAAGCTACGTCGAACATTTCAAAAGCACCCAACGCGTATCCAACGGCGGGGTCACAGCTGTTGCAAATAGCCGCGTCTAAATCCGGCCTTCCGCTTTTAACATCTACCCTAACGTAGCCGCCCCGGTAGCGGCATCTGCTACACCTCAATTCCGAGCTAAGGATCTCCCCCACCAGCCTCTCCACCTCCGCCTCAGAAAGATCCCGGCCTGCCGCCACAAGCACCCTCCGGGTGAAATACCTAACCGGCCCCACTATTACAACCTCGCCGACGGGTTTGTCGTGGACTGCCACGTAAATTATCGTCTTAGCGTTTTCGTAGAACTTGACCAGCCTCTTAGTCTTAACCGCCGCCATGTCTCCATGAAATCACACATTTTTAAATTTTACTTTCTCCGTAAATTAAAGACGCTTAAAAACACCTCAACTCCTGCACTCCACAAAAAAGCCGTAGAGCTTATAGACAACTTCAGCATACTCCCTACACGTCAGATTTGTAAACACCTTAGTAATAATCCCGCTCTTTACAAAAATCTCTCTAAATTCTACGCCTCTGCCTGCTACGCCGCCGCGGAATCTCCGCCTGAAGGCAAATCGGCTAAACAGCGGCTCTCTAGCAAGCGGGATATAAAAATCAGAACATCTAAACGCCGTGTAGTACAAGCCAGCCGACTCCCTCCTCAACGTACCCACTATATGAACAACAACATCTCGATCTTGCCTGCCGCCTGCGCTCTCAGCTATGCCGCATATGTTAGGCCTAGAGACATACGTCCTGCCGTATGCAACCACCTCTATAGCCTCCCGCCCGACCTTGACGTAGGCATCGTCCGTACCCCAGAAGCCCTCCGACACCAGCGGCAGAGATATGGAAAACTTACGCCTCCACGTCGGCAACTTCCAGAAACCGCTGACGTGGTAATCTGACTGCAACCTACCCCCGATATGTAAAACATAGCCGTTTGACGCCAGCTCCACCGTCTCAGCCCGCCCCCTCGTCAGCACCACCGCCGCCAAATCACCCACAGCCACGTACTTGTTTCTAAGCCTCTCAAGATCTTGCACCGACTCCATACGTCCTACAAAAAACCGTGTTTTTAAAATTTACGCCCACTGTAAAAAACCTACACCCACGTTGCCGGCGCCCGCCACAACCTCACTACGACCACGCCGCGGGGTTCCTCAAATACTCCACAAACCTACGCCACCCCTCAGGGCCGCGGAGCGCCTCAGCCGCCACCCTAGGATCCACCCCACGCCTCACGGCAAAATCCACAAAAAGCATGCTTATCAACTCCGCGGTGTGCTGACCCATCTCCACCTCCACATAACGGAGCAGAAGCCACGGCTTCTCAAAAACCTCCCAGGGCGAGCCGCCCCTCCTCCGTATCTTATACTCAATAACCGACGTAAACGGGACTCCCAGAGAGTAGTAGAAATCCTGAAACAACTCCCCCGCCTCCACAAACCACCACCAACACCGCTTTATATGTCTTACCACCAAACTCCAAACCAGCCGCCCTCAGCGCCGCCCCCCACACCGCCAGCTGTCACAGCTAAGACAACGACGAAAAAAAAAAAGACACCCTAACACTCCCCCCTCAGCCCCTTCGGCGGCGTGACGCCCCTCTGCCCTTGATACGCGCCGGCGTACGCACCCCTCCCCTCTGCCTTAACGAGTATCAAGTGGAGGAACCTCACCCCCCTCTTCAGCACTATTGCGTTAGGCGATGTGTTAACCACCTCAATAGTTATGTTGCCCTCGAAACCCACATCCACCACAGTAGGTGGCACAGACAAGCCATACCGCGCCAAAGACGAGCGGAGGTTCGCCAGCCCCGCCACATCCTCAGGCATCTTCACGTACTCCTCTGTCGTCAGCAAAACAAAACTCCTCGGCGGGATAACCACCTCGTCGGCCCTCACCACGCGGAAGAGATGCCTCGCGTCTTCAAGCTCACACGGCCGCACCACGACGCCCTCGTACGCATATACCGCGTACTCCCCCCCTATGCGCAAGTCAAGGCCGTTCTCCCGCACCACATCTGGATAAAACGGCTCAATTTTGAGACGGCCCAGCAAAATAAGCCTCTTCAGCTCGTCACCAGCCAGAATCATTACAACACCGCCACAAACCGCCGGCGTTTGAGATCTGTAATATGCATCTTGTCGCCGCCCCCATCTTCATACCTAATCAAGACGTAGCGCTCCGAAGACCTCTCCACAGCAACAACACGCCTAGACTTGTAGAAAGTCCTCACTTCAGCACCGCGCTCCACAAGCGTCTTTAAAACCTCAAACTTCTCCTCCGGCCTCATAGACACGGCTCGACGTGCGGAGCGTTGCTGAAGCTGATGCGCCGCGCCGCCGCCTCCAGCGCCTCCCCGATGCTGTCGAAGACATACATGTCCTCATCTTCAATGTGATGTAGAATATAGCGTGTCATGCCGTTACACGGCACCTCATATATCCGCAAAACATCAACCCACTCCTCCCCGTCGTATATGCATAGCTTTCTCAACCTCATACCCTCTCCCTATACACCTCAGCTATTATGGACACATCTCCTCCACCACGCACCATATCTACAAGAACTTCAACAAGACGGCTGTAGTGCTCCCCAGCCCACAGAAACACCACACCATCCTTAACCTCTACGCCCAAATACGGAAGACAAGCCTTCACAACATCTTCACCATAACGCGAGAGATAGCGCATAAACCACTCCCACTTCACAGTCAGGTAAACATCAGCCCTAAGCGTGTCATCAATGTAATCTCTTATCCTTGTACATACGGTTTGGTTTTTATTCGACATAGACACTTAGAAATCCAAAGCTTATAAATCTACCACCTAGAAAATCTAAGCACCACAGACTAAATTCAGATAAACCTCGACTAGTCGAGACACCTCAGCAAACCCTCAAGCCGTTAAACCTCGACCAGCCGAGGCGGCTTAGGCGTCGAAAACCTCGACTAGTCGAGAACCTCGACACCCGCCGGGAGCCCAGCCGAGACGAGAGATGCCAACACAGCTGTGCCGGCCAGCTCCCGGCGAAATGAAAAAAGAAGTTCAAATTAGCCCGCCGCCCCCTGCCTGCCGCCCCTGCGGAGGCTACCTGCGCCGGATGGATTGCGGAGGTCGCCGGAAGGCCAGCCGTCGTTTTGCCTCAAGATGTTCAGCACCTCCTCCGCGGCCCCCCTCTCGATTAGGTATACCCCTCGTTTGTGATGCCTCACCACCCCCCTCTCCGCAAGCTTCATCATGAGGCTGTTTACAGCTCTGTTGCACCGCATATCCCTCTCGCATACAGCCCGCGTCTTTATGGAGATCACGGCGCCTTTTCCGCCCTCCAACCGCCTCTGTATGTAGAGAAGCAAGACCGAGAGGTACCGCATCACGGCCTTCATACCCTCAGCTTCTTCACAGCGTTTTCAATACCTTCCAGCGATGCACCAGCCGCCTCCGCAAGCGCCGCCAAGAAGCCAAACCGCTTAGGCGCCACCAGCCACAGCGCCGCCGCCGCCCACACCCACGGGTTCTTCCCAACCAAAAGACGCCTATTCCTCTCCAATATGTCAACCGCAGACTTAGCCACAGACGCCGGCAGGCCCACCCTAGCCGCCACAGTCTTCACATACTCCTCAATAGGCGTCTTCGCCGGTCTTATCGTCATCATCAGCCGCCACACCGCCCTCCTAACCTTCTGTACATCCCTACTACACGGCAAGAAGTCATCCAGCGGCCTAGGCACGCCAGCCGCCTTAGCCGCCATCCACATCAAAGCCACAGCAACCGCCTCAGGCGGGAGGCCAACCGCCGCGTCGAGATGCCGCCTCGCGAGAGATTCAGCCTCCTCCACCACGTGATGCGGCAAGCCGACGCACGCCTTAATACGCTTCAGCTCAGCCGCGATTCTAGCCAGCTTCTTCTCGCGGCCGCGCAAAGCCTTCTTCTGCAAACCCGCCAGCATGCGCCACTCCACGCCGTGCTCCGGCCTAATGGCAATATCCGTCTTGACGGCCAGCGGCGCCGCCCTTTCACGCTCCACCTGGACAAAACGCCACTCCGGCCTGGCGTCCACCGCCGACTCCACCACCACCAAGCCGCATCGGGCACACGCCGCCTCCCCCCTCTGCGGGTCGGCCACCACCGGGCCCCCGCAGTCTGGACAAGTCACGGCCATGGCCTCTACAGCCCAAACTCTCTCATAAACTCAGCAAAATCTTGAGCCGAAATACTCAGCATGCGCTGGCGCAGTTCCGCGGCGGCGCTCCGGCTAAGCTTTACCACCTTGTCAAGCCTCTCCCCCCGCCTCTCCGGCGAAAGATTCCACTTGGTGTATATACGCAACTTGTTTCTGTCCAGCTCTATAATTCTCATGGTGTATATGTCGTTGTTATCGCGGTCAACATACTTCACCACAAGCCTCACAACGTCTCCGTATACCCTGTACACCTCGTACCCCGCCCCTCTCGCCACTGCCTCAATACGGGGAGCCTCTCCTGTTGCCGGGCCGGCTCCCTGAGCCCCGCCCCCGGTGGGGGCCTTGCCTCGGCCCTGGGCCATGTATCTTTGAAATCCCACATTTTTAAATTTTACGCCTATCGTAAAAACGTCTACAGACAAACACCAACAACACCAACACACCTCCCAAAACCAGCTTAAAACCAGCTTAAAACACAAAAACAGTCGGAGACTAGGCGCCCCAGCTGTGACACACAGTTTAAGACGGCGCACTCAGAAACAGAAAAACCCCAGCCTAAAACAACGTAGAAAAACATGGTTTAAAACGCCGTCTCGAAACAAGCAAAAAACGCGGTTTAAAACGGCAGGAAAAGACGCGGCTTAAGACGGCGACTTTCAACACAGTTTAAAACAGCACAGTTTAAGATGGCGTATTTTGACGCAGTTTAAAACGGCTAATTTCGTCACAGTTTAAGAAGGCGTTAATTGACGCGGTTTAAGACAGCGCTCCTTGAAAAAAACACAGTTTAAGTCGCCGGAGGAGCAACAGCCGCGGCTAAGAAGCCTACACAGTTTAAAACGGCGTCAATTGACACGGTTTAAAACGGCGCTAAAATACTCTAAAAAATAGATGCGGTTTAAAACGGCGACTTACCGCCGTCAGCCGCGGCGAGCTCCAGCCGCCGTCCGCCACAGCTGTGACGACCTACCTCCGCCAGACCCCCACGGATAAAAAGGGCTACTGAGACAGACACAGAGGCACCTCTTCGGCGTCTACCTCCAGATAGTATATCCTAGCCTCGTTGCGCATGAGTACCTCGGCCATCTGCTCCGCTGACAGCCTCCCCGCGGTTCCGGGGAAGCTTATCCGGTATCCTTTCCTCGCGCCCAGAGGATTCACCTCCACACAACCACCGCCGGCACAAGACTTAACGAAGTCAGCATCTGCTACCAAACGCCTCAGCGCCTCCCTCACCACGTCGTTAAACACAGCCACAGTCTGCCCTTTAATTCTTTCCTTAAATTCGTCAAGCGTCAAATACGTAATGCTACCCCCCTTTATCTCAACCGTCCTAAGCGCGTGGCGCAACACCTCTGGATGATACTCAACCTTCGGATCATATGGCCTCCCCGTAATCCGCTCTACTACGCCCCCGTCTAGCTGAAGCAAAACCACCCTCAGCCACGGCGCTCTATCCTTCAGCACAACCGCCTTATCCGGCGGCAACACGCTATACAACACAGCACCCTGCGCCGCCACAGCCGGCGGCAACTGAACCAACACATCCTCAACCGGATCCCGACTCCTATCCTGACCAAGCCTCACCACACTGTAGCCGCATACAGCCTCTATCAGCCGAATGCTCGATTCATGTTGCGTATATGCAAACACCGCAGGGAGATTAGTTTGGATAACCATGAAAAAACAAAAACCGCGAATATTAAAGCATCCACAAAACTTAAAAAGAGACAGAAACTACAACACGGGCCCCCGGCAGGAGGATTGAAAGTGGAGGGTTGAAAACGACATGGGAGGATTGAAATCTGCACCTCATCGGGGGCCCCTCCTCTTCAATCTCAGAAGGTTAGGTGGGTTGGCGTCTTCGCCGAGATGAAGAGGAGAAAGGGGGGAGGTTGCCTGTACGTCAGCTTCAAGAAAAAGGAGTGTGTTGGTTCTGCGCTGGCTTCAAGATTTGCAACGTTTTATCTCAAAGTGCTCCAGGCCGAATCGCCTCCTTAAATATTCCTTTGCGTCGCTTTTGAAGAGAAAGCCGTAGAATTCTCTGCATCCTATTATCACTATGACTCGTGTGAACTCTTCGTTTATTAACAAGATGTGGACGTCTGGGAGCGGCTTGCCGTCTACCACCACACACCTAGGCTCATACTTTTCCGCCTCCATGGATTATTATTCTGTTAATATTCAAATTCGCCGCCTACTCGACCTCCTCCACAAGTTCAAGAACGTCGTCTGCCGCCTCCTCCACTTCTTCTACCTTCTCAAACCTGTCCTCCGCCGGCTCGAAGCGGCTTTCAGATACGTAGAAGACTTCGGCGCCTAAAAACCTCGCGACGCTTCTCTTTATCCTGTCTGCCTCCTCCGGCGGCGTCTTCTTAAGCCTCTTCACAAGCCGCCTCCCATCTGCCGGCAGGTTAAACGCCTTGGTCATGTATTCTATGGCTGTAAGAGAAGATAAACCTGAAGAAGCCTATCCCGGCCACCAAGAGGGCAGTCACAGCTACGACAGACAGACAACCTCCGAACTACTTGCTAAAGCTTATTAAGTGGGGCGCCATATATCTACATGCAAAAGAAAGTGGATGTTTTGACCCTCCTGGGGGAGCTCGGCCTCTACGACCCAACATCTTCCGGCGTCTACGTGATATACGGCCCCGCCGCGGTTGGGAAGACTACGCTGATGGCGAGGGCGGCTGAGGAGGCGGCTAGGGATGAGGTTGCTGTTTTCTACTTAATGGTGGAGCCTAACCTCAAGCTCTACCACCAAGCCGACAAGATACAGCAAGTGCTCCCGCCGCGTGTTAAATGCGGCGGGAGGGAGGTAGAGACAACGGCTTATTACGACGCCTCGCTCCCTCTATTTCATAAGCTGGTAGAAATCACGTCGGCATGTGAAAGAGCCATCGTGGTGGTGGACTCCATAACCGCCTTGGCGCAACACGAACAGGCGAGATACCTAATGGCGGGGAGGCTGGACATGCTACACATCGTGAGGACTATGGGAACCTTCGCCAACGCCGCTACGCAACTATTAGCAAACAACATTGCTGACCGCTACGTCTCGGTATACTACATAGCACAGGAGCGCCCCGCCATCGGCCAGACGTACTACGGCGAGCCGGCCGCGCCGTCCTTCGCGATGAGAGCTCAGCACAACGTAGCCGCCGCGGCCAGGCTTTTCGTCGCCGACAAAAAGAGACTAATTAAGGTAGTGTGGCACCGAATATCAAAATACTCAGGAATTACCAGAGAAGTCTATATAGACCCGCTCCTCTAGACGGCGGTAGCAAATGCCAACGTTTCCACCTAACGAAGTTTTTTAACGGCGGATTTTTCTTCTCAACATGGTTGAAATCTCTGGCAGAAAACTGGAGACTGTTTGGAGGAGGTATCTAGAATACGACGCGGTGATTGAACTTGTCCAGATGCTACGCGCCGTGGGCGTCGCAGTGCGCACAGTATGTCCCCGGTGCGGGGCCGAAGGCTCCGTCAGCACGCTGAGCCACAGCGGATATAAGTACGTGATAATCCGACATCCAGACAGAAGCACACACACCGTCCCCCGCAAACAAATCAACTCACTGATGCCCGACTTGTGCAAAGTTAAGAAAGAACTTGAACAGATCTTAGAGCTTTACAAAAAATACGAAGAAGGCGGCATTAAGTTCTGCACAGACGCAAAGCGGTAGACCCAGCACAAGCGGCGCAAACCCCCCCTTCTTTAGCCGACAGCGGCAACCGCCCGGACGACACAGCTACGACAGCACACGACAGCCCCCCGCTAGACAACCTCGTACTCGCCCACCTCTCTATACGCCTCCTGCAATACTTCAAGCGCCGGCTTCTGCCACACGACGTATATCTTGTCTGCAACAACCTCGTAGACAATGACAGCCCTCTTCGAGGCCCTCCACAGCTTGCCGCACCGCTCTGCCGTGTTGCACTCCTGCTTTATCTTGTATATGCTTACTACCCTGCCGCATTCATACACCGCCCCCTCAGACGTGTAGAGTATCCACTCCTCCACCTCAGCCACCCGCCCAGGCATGGCGGCGAGGGCGGCGCCGCAGTCCCCCCTCTCGAAATGTTTCAAGGCCACCCCGGCGTCTTTCTCCACACAGAGATAGCCGTTGCTCAGCTGGTAGCAACCCGGGAGGCCCCGCTCCGAGAAGAACCACGGCGGCTCCACTACACACCAATACAACCTACCCCTCTGCTTACAGCCTACTCCAAGAGGCCGGTCGCAGAGGACATACCTGCGGTTGCGGTCAACGTAGCAACCAAAACGGCTGTACAGCCGCTCCAAGACCACCGCCACTACATCTTTTGGCAAGGCTTTGTCTATGCTACGGATGTTGTGAAGCACATCCACCACCTCCCCCTCGTAGATCAGCCTGACAACCCTCCCAACGCCCCTCCAATTAACCACGTATATATCTACAGCTTTAAAGTAGATTTAAACTACACATAACTTACATGAAGCGGATCCCCACAGGCATCGAAACCCTCGACAAAGCCCTCGAAGGCGGCATACCCCAGGGCTCGTGGGTAGTAGTGACAGGCGAGCCAGGCGTAGGGAAGTCCATCCTCTCCATCCACTTCGCCTACGCGGGGCTCAAGGCAGGCGACCCAGTGGTCTACATAACCACGGAGCAGGAATTCCGCGACGTGGTCGAGCAAGCCAAGCAACTAGGCATGGACTTCTCGAAGTTTACAACATACAGCATCGCGTGGCGGAAGGAGCCAGAGAAGACCCCCGAGATCGTAGTCATCGACATATTCGGCCTCCTCAAGGTGGCTAAGCAACTGACGGAGAAGGCTAGGGAGGAGAACCCGGAGAAGGTGCGGCGCTACGCCGCGCTCTCCATCGACACGCTGATAGAAGCCATAAACAAGGCTTACGAAATCCTGGCCGTGGCCAAGGAGCAACGGGGGACACCGGAGCGCCATGTGCGCCTCGTGGTAGACTCAATGTCTGCTTTTTGGGTAGATCAACCAGTGATGGCACGGAAGTACTCATACCAGCTGAAAATAGCAACACACAGAGAAAACGTCACAGCTGTGCTGACGAGCCAATACGCGCCGACCACAAGGCAGGCCTACGGCTTCGGCCTGGAGCACATAGCCGACGGCACCATCCACATGTGGATGGACGAAGTAGAGACAGCCAAAGAAATCAAGAGATGGCTCATAATCAAGAAGATGAGGATGACCAACCACGCCGCCAAAGCCTTCAGAGTCAAGATAGAACCCGGCAAGGGCATAACACTAGATACAACTTAACCTTTTCCCCCTCCCCCTCAACAAACATCTTTCAGACTCAGCCGACACATGAAAAAACCGCCACAGCTGTGGCCCCGGCCGAACGAACCCCACCCTCCAAACCCCCGGCCTTTTTCAGGCGTAAAAAATATAACCCGGTGCCAACTCTAGTACGGACGCAGTCCGGACACCCGCCGCGCGCCGCCCGGGCCGCCACCCGGCCCGGGCACCTCCTCCTCAGGTTAATAAGACGGCACCCCCGCATCTGCCGGCAACGCCAAAACAACCACAGACAGCCGCCGCAGAAACCCACACACGCCGACACAAAAACTTAAAAACCCACAAAAACCAGACACAAGAACCCCCAGCATCTCAAATAGAGAATTGAAAGGCGCGTTGATCGGCCTATACGGCACGGTCGACACGTTGTACGCATCTCAAATAGAGAATTGAAAGAGCTGTGACGTCAAGTCGCTGGTAGAGGAGCGCCTCCGCATCTCAAATAGAGAATTGAAAGTCATACTGCTGGGCATCGCCATTGCGCTACTGGTAGTGCATCGCATCTCAAATAGAGAATTGAAAGGTTGGCGATGTACCACCCGTCTGCCACCGTGTAGAACGCCGGGGCATCTCAAATAGAGAATTGAAAGAGACGCAGACGGTGACGCAGGTGGTTGCGGAGCCGGGCGGCATCGCATCTCAAATAGAGAATTGAAAGCCACCGCCGGGAGCTCCCTGACCTGCGTATAACCCGGCGCCTGCATCTCAAATAGAGAATTGAAAGTTTTTTCCTTCGACGTTATTATCCTCAGCATGGCGCGGGCATCTCAAATAGAGAATTGAAAGCAAGCAACTTGCGCGTCTCTGGCCTTATGAATATCGCCAGCATCTCAAATAGAGAATTGAAAGTTTGTTACGCGCCGCCTCGGCGTCTTTTATGCGGCGCTCGAGCTCCGCACCTCAAATAGAGAATTGAAAGCCTCCCTGTTTTCGCACGACGTTTTCGCATGACGTTCACATGATGTATCTCAAATAGAGAATTGAAAGAGAAAAACTAGTCGTTAGGACAAGGGCCTATCTCGAAATCCTTTAAGTTAAGCCGTTGCCGCAGGAATTCCCTCGCCTCTTCTTTGAACGCAAAGACGCGCACTTCGCAATTCAACACTATTACGATTTCGGCAAGGGGTTTACGCGGCAGTAGCACAAACACCTGTGGCTGCGGCTCGCCGTCTACGTATATGCACCTCACTTTACACCCGTTCATAGTACAAGACGCATGGGAGGGGATCGTACCGCACCTTCAGATACAGGAGGCGGCGCCAGGAGGCGGCCGGCACGTAGTACACAGCGAAGCCGAATTGCCTCGCTATGAGCCTCATCTCCAGCTCCTCCCCCATACACCTCAACGTGATCCTACCCGGCGGAGGCGCCGGGAGATCTGACTCGCGCAACGCCACTCTCATGTTATTACGTATCCTCATCTCTGTAAGCCTGCCGCGGCTGTTTAGCAACTTTACCTTGTCCACCATATTACCTTGTTCTTACGCTCCACACAGCCGCCTCTCCGCCTACGTCTACCGCAACCGCCGCCTCAGCTGTAGACATCAGCTTGGCAACTGCGGCGGCTAGTTGCCGCACGTCGTAGGGCACATAGACGCCGGCCTCATCAACTTCGACATCTTCTCCCAAGAACTCCGCCTTCAGCAACAACTTGTACTTCTCAAACACGCGGCACATCTCTCCGCGGCATTTGCCGCGCCGGCTCCACCAAACTCCGTAGTGCACGTATGCCAACACAGCTGTGACCCACTCTTTCGTAGGCTCGAAGTCGTATACGGCGTACTTCTCCGCGGCTTCTACCTTTACAACTCTCACAACCTTAAACCACTTATCCACCAACGCAACTCGCGGCTCCGACTTGACGCCTAACAAATCGGCAATCCTAGCCACCCTCTCCTTCACATCCTTCACCCTCTCCACGACCTCGCCGTCTGCCTTGACTTTTTGTGTCGCGAAGCACCAGATGCCATAGGCGGCGTCGAGACCTTGCGGCCTCAGAAGCCACCAGCCGTACATCCCCCTCTCCAGCTTAACCACATCGCTGTGAGCTACTAAAAAAAGATCATCTTCGCGGCTCCTCAACCCAATTTTAGTTGCGGCCTTAATCGCCTTGTTTAGGAATTGTTCTTGATTCATGTTTTCAGAGAAAAAAATGAATTAAAAGATGACCCGCGTCTAGGACACAGCTAGGAGCAAACCCGGCGTTACAACACGATATGTTGCAACGAGGCATCCGGCATCACTCCGATTCTATACGGCGTAAACACTGGGAGCTTGTGGTAGAAAATATAGCTCCACACCTCATCAGCTGACCACCCAAACACCGGGTTGACTAACTTTACATATCTGCCGGGCTCTACCAATAGGCGCTCAACTGTGCTGATGTGGTTTCTGTTTGTACCGCGTCTTATGCCTGTAACTATAACACCGTAGCCGTATACACGGCCGACAAGCCTGAACAGAGACTGATGGACGTCCCACGGCTCGTCGTAGATAACTACGCGTCTCACGTTAAGAGTTTCCGCAAAAGCTCTAAGCTCTTCTATCACCTTCTGCGGCAAACGCCACCTCGCTACATGCGTTGCAATAATGACGTCAATAGACACCCCGGCCGACGTGACGAGATGCAACGCAACTTCGCTGTCCTTCCCGCTGAGCGTAACTACTGCGTTTTCACCGACATACCTCCTGATCACCTCCTGCGCCTTGGCCGCCTTTGCCGCCACTCGGGTCATGTACACAGTCTGCATGTACTCCTGCGGGTAGGGCCACTCCAACGCATCTACTGCTCTTTCACATATTGCGCATGTAAATTCCACCCTCTCCTGGTCGAACACAACCAACCCGTTGCAATAGGGGCACCTCATAATCTTAAACTAGACCTGCCGGCCTCCACTCGTCAACTCAAGAGCCTCAAGCCACCTTTCCACTTGACGCACAGTGAATCTGCTACCTGCCCACGTCTTACGAGCCTCCTCATTCACCATCTTGCACTGCTGAGGCGGCAGACGGCAGATCTCCAGCCTGACGCTACGCCTGCCGTCGCCTGCCTGCTCTAAATACAAAAGCATGTCTACCGCACCTTTGACGTAGTACCACAAGACGCGGTCTCCGACGCGCTCCCTCCATATCGGCTCTACCGCAACCAGCCACCTGCCCTCCAGCCTCATCGCCAAGGGGTACACCACCTCCTTTGCTCTCTGCCTCCACTCCGCGGCTATGAGCTCGATCTGAGTTTTGTGGTTCTGCATGTACCTCCACGAAACTGGAGTTTTTAAGTTTTACGCTTCCCGTAAACCATTAGATTAAAACCCCCAGCGGCGACAGAGCCACAGCCACGACGCTAAGGAAAACCACCCCCCTCTTCGATATCTCCTTCAACGCCTCATCTGAGGGTTCTTGCCACACTTGCTTAACTGCTCAACAGTGGGGGGTGGACGCGGCGCTTGGGGTTTATAAGACGTTGTGGAGTTTGAGTCTACAAAGTTTTTAATGAGCCGTGGAGTGCAGGTAAACAGCACTGCTGAGCGCCAACCTCTGTTAACACCTCAAACAGAAAGAGAGGCGTCTAGTGAGGACAGTAGGCGTAGTCACAGCTGTGATGAACAAAGCGCTGACCGGCCAGACGGCGACGCGTCCAACGCCGAGAACACCCAGCCCACAATTAGACAGCTTCTCTCGCCAGCGGCTCTATAGAGGGCTTAGGCAACTATCGTAGGTGCTTTTATAACACTTAGTTACATCTTAACATGCGGCACATCGTGTTTGCAATAACCCTCTTGTTGGCGGCGCATCTCTACGCATCTGTAATAATCATTGAGGTGCCTGACGACGACGCGAAGCCCGCCGTCATTAAGAATGTGATAGACGGCGACACAGTGGAGCTGTCGGATGGCCGGCGCGTGAGGCTTATCGGCTACGACGCCTACGAGCTGTCAGAGCAACCGCTGGGGCCGCAGGCTAGGCAAGAGCTCAGAAGCCTCTGCCCCGGCGAGGCCTACCTAGACGTTGACGACTTGGAGCCGCAAGACAGATACGGGAGAACCCTCGGCTACATGTGGTGTCGCCGCAGTGTTGGCAACGTCGTGTGGTATATAAACGTGCAGAAGCATTTCATCGTAGGCGACGGGCGCAGATACGTGAAGCGGCTTCTCCACATCCCTCCCGACGAGCATCCCTACACCTTGTGGATGGTTCGCCACGTTGTGAAGTTCGACAGAGCCGTAGAGATCTACGTCTACAACGACACGAAGTCGCCGCACAAGCTACAAGGTGATGTTGTGGTGCTGACAAGCGGCGTCTACGAGGTGCACTACGGAGGCCGGCTGGTGGCCAGGTTGCGCCTGATGAACCACACCGCCGCCGCCGTCACCATAAACCTGCCAACCGCAGACGCCACAGCTGGGGCCGCGTCGGCACCTGCAACCCCGACGCCTGCAACCACCACCACCGTGACCCAGACAGTCACCAAGACAACAACAACCACGGTGACTCAGACCGCGACCATGACAGCTACGTTCATCCAGACAGCGACTGTAAGAGAGACAACAACGGCGACGCACACAGTCACGAAGACAGCCACCACCACAGCCACCCACGTCGTCGAAAAGCCCTACATACACCCCCTCACATACGCCGCAATAGCCGCGGCAGTGGCGGCGGCAGTTCTAGCAATCTACCTAACAAGACGCGGCAGAAGCTAAAGATTTTCATCAACACAAATGTTTTTCCGCCTCGTCTTCACAAGACAATTCTCCGGCGTCTTGAGCATGTGAATACAAAGCGGCGACCGCCTAAAAACCAAGAAAACTTAAGAACCTGCAACAAACAGCACAGAATTTAATGATGAAGACGAAGTACGAATTAGTGACGAGTCAGCGGCGCTTCTGACAAGGAGGGCTGAAACACCGCGCCGACGTGTGTATGATTTAAGCCGCGTCTCTTCTGGCAGATGCGTGCCCAGTAGAACGTCGAAAAAAGTCAGAACTCGAACTGAAGAAGTTGCCCACCTGTTGCTCGTCCGCGGCTGTGTCTTAACGAGAGACGCCGTAGCGGCTTTAGGCCTCACCAGAAGTCAAGTTGAATATGTATTGCGGCAGTTGGCGTCTAACGGGCGCGCCGCTCGTATAATGCTAGGACAGCTCTCAGTGTGGTGCTACAGCGGAAACTCCGCCGCAAAATTCATCAACAAGCTTAGGCGGGCGCTCCACACGGCGCTGTGTAGAGCAAACGTGAAATTCGTGGAGCCGAGGAAGGCTCTTAAAATCGCGCTAAGCGATGAAAACGCAAGCAAGCTCTTCACACGCTACGTAAGCCTCGACGCGGTGTCGTCAAGCTTCATAAACAGCTTGTTGGCCCTCACATACGGCGACCCCGTGTACTACAAGAGGACAAAACCGATGTACATGGTGACCTGCGGGGAGAAACTCCCACCGCTCAGAAGGTAGGCGGCACGGTTGCTACACAACATCCGGCAGGCGTTAGACATTTATAGGGAGCTGTAGCGTCGGCTATGGTTGAGTTCTTAGTTTTCCTTGTTTTGCTTATAGCCGTTGTCGTCTATTTCAGGGGGAGGATTAGGGAGATGTCTGCACGGGTTGACGCCCTGGCGGCTGAGAGGGCGCAGAGATTGTTCGAGGAGTGGAGGACAAGGGAGCTGACAGCGGTGAGGGCTCAGTACGAGGCGCAGTACGCTGAGTTGAAGAAGCAGATTGAAGCACAGTATGCCGTCGTGCTTGCGGAGAAGGTAGAGGCGGTTGAGAAGGAGTACGAGACCTTGTTTGAGAGGTGGAAGCAGGAACATGAGGAGAAGATCAGGCAGGACGCAGTGCAGAGGAGCCTGGCGACTATCCTCGGCAGGGTGGGGGAGGAGCTCGCCCCTCTGCTGATCTTCGAGAAGCTGGGGATCGGGCCTAAAGATATTAGACACATCGGGACTCCGGTGGATTACGTGGCGTTTAGAGGCCTCTCGGAGGGGCGGGTAGATGAGATAGTGCTTATCGAGGTGAAGACCGGGAGGTCGTCGACGCTGTCAGATCGCGAGAAGGCAGTGAGGAGGGCCATAGAGGAGAAGAGGGTAAGCTTTGCCGTGATTAACGTAAAGGAGGAGCTAGATCGGCTTCTACAACGGCTTCAGCCGGAGCCTATGTTCGGAGGAAGTAGCCAGAGAAGAGGCTAGGCGCGGCCCCCCTCCAGAAACCCCCATGCCGTATAGGCATCTCTAAGCTGTTAGAAGCTGTTGCGTAGTGCCGTCACCGCTAGGACAACATAGACGTCAGCCCTCCCCCCAGCCGCCCCTCGTTAAGCCTGAGCAATTCGGCGCACTGAAGCAACGTCGGGCTGTCAACACGTCGGGCCTGTCCAGTTGACCACGTCCGCTTCCCACACATACTGGACAAGCCCCCTATCGCGTAGCGTATACACCGCCTCTTTGACTGCGGCTACGGCGGCCCACCACGCCTCTGAGCCCGGCGCCGGCGGGGACACGACACCCCTCACCACCTCCACAGCGCCTACCTCGGCGAATACGTCCAGCCTGCGCCGCGTAAGGTCGAGAGTAAGGCGGAAAAGCCCAACACTCCTATGCCTGCACAGATATGCGGCCGCAACCTCCACCAGCCTGTAGGCGGAGGCGCGCCGCAGGCCTTCTGCCTGTGTTAAAGACATCTCCCTCAGCCACAAGACAAAATCCATACAAGAGGCTGGGGAGAAGATTAAAACCTTTTTATATACAGTATATACCGCTATATATCACTCATGTCCACCTTTTTACGCGGATGCAAGAACTTTTTTACGCGGACGCAAGGTATTTAAGGCTTTGTAATAGACGGCTCATGATGTGCCGCCCAGACGTAGACCCCTCAATTTTAATCCACCAAGACCCCCAGGCCTGGGAGGAGCTGTTAGGCTGGAGTTGCATAGAGGCGTTTCTAGAGGGGGCAAAGTTCGTAGGCGTTGACAACCTCGACGCCCTCGTAGAATACAGCGTATCCTCCCCCTCAGCCATGCGGCTCGTCCTAGCTGGGACAAAGTTTTCAGGCCAACACAGACAGGAATGGGAGGACTACCTACGCGGCAAGCTAGAAATGGGGGCCCGCATGAAGTTTCCCAAAGTGGAGGCGGCGAGGAGAGACGACTTGTGGATACAGATATCCCCCGCCTACATGCTCCTGCCCTTTGACGAGACCAAGAGGAGGTGGCAGAGAGTCGCCTACACACTTCTGAAGTACGTCCCAGACATCCCCACGCACTACAAGCCGCGCGAATTCATCTCAGCCCTCCTCCCGCCGGAGCTTAGGGCGCTTTCTGCGCGGGGCTACGTCTGGGCCGCCAGCATAAAATCGCGAGACAGGTACAACGATGCGCTGGCTGAATGGCTCTACTGGCTCGACCACGCCCGCCTCCCACACATAGACGTGAAGATGGACAAATTCGAGCCGAGAACCCCCATCGACTCATTTGTGCTGTCAAGACGCCGATTCGTTGGCAAAATCGGCGCGCCGACTCTGCCAACGAATCAGGGGCAACATGGATAAGGCATCAGACGCCTTCCAAGAAGGGCTACGCCGCTTCCTGGCGGAGGGCGGCTACGCCTGGGCCGAGCGCTCCGGCCCGCCTCCCCCAGGCGTCAAGATCCTCAAAACCGCGCACCCACCCCGCATCGCCGAGCGGCTGTGCGAGGAGGGCTTCCCCCTAATCTACATAGCCGCAGTGAGACGCCGAGACTCCTCCACCCCCCTGGAGGAGGCCTGCCGCCGGGGGGAGGCCGTCTGCTACGTCTACGGCGACGTGGAGTGGGCGCCGGAATTGGAACACCGGTGCAGACCAGTCACCTTCTACGTAGACGTGAAAGAGGAGAAGAAAGCCCTTGAGGCCCTCCTCCTCTACATCGCAAAAACAAGAAGCCTCCCCTGGGTCGCCTTCAACAGAGAAATCCTCCGCATCGTCGGCCTCTGCGACGCGGCGCCAAACATCTGCCTCACCGAAGAAGCCGTGGTCAAGAAGGTGGAGGCAATGAGAAAACAGCTAACCCCCCAGCCCCCAGAGCCGCCAAGAAGCCTCACAGCCGAAGACGCCTGGGACAGCTCAAAGACAGACGCCACAGCTGATGTCACAGCTGAGGCAGACGACACAGCTGAGACACAAAAGACAGAAAACAAGGACGCCGCCGCCGGCGTCGATAAGCCGCATACGCACAAGCCGCATGTTCCTGCTGTGCGGCTCGACCCAGCTGTGCTGGAGCTGGTGAGGCGTTGTTGCGGAGAGGAATGCGTCACGAGGCTTCTGGCTTGCCATGACTAGCGGGAAGACGCACGGCGGGCCTTTTGCAGAGGTGCGTACGCTCGCCGACATAGTGCTGGAGACCGGCTGTAAGAAGTCTTTACAGTTTCTCAACACCCACTTCGACCTCTGCGTCTTGGCTATTCTCATCAAGTCGATTCCCGCCGGCTCAATGGTCAGGCTGAGGCCTGAGATAGTTAGGAGGCTTGTGGAGGAGGTTGCCGCCGCTGTTGGGGGAGGAGACCGCGAGAGGATTAGAAACGCCCTGCTCAAAAGAGCCGGCGAGATGATGGCCCAGCTGAGGAGGGAGCTCGGCGACAGCGCCCCATCGGAGGCATACGTAGCAAAGCTGGCAGAACTCTTCCTTATGAAGCTTGAGGCGTAGGCTCATCCCCCCAAATGGACGGAGGAGTAGGTTTATCCCCCACCACACTATACGTCTACCCATGGATAAGGCGGTGATGTCTATCTGCGGCGAGCTAATGCAAGCCTCCCTAACCTTCTCAGCCTACTACCCACTCTGCCTAAACAGCCCGTCGTGCGCCTACGCCGAAGCCGTGGAGCGGCTCATACGCCGGGCCGCCTCTGCGAGAGACGCCGAGGAGCTCATCAAAGTGATGGATGGAAGGATTAAGCTGGAGGAGCTGGGCCTGCCGGCACCGGCGCTGAAGACCCTCGCAGAGGAGCTTGGGCCCGAGCCGCGCTGGCTCGACGCCCTCGCCGCCTCCTTCTTCCGCCTCTACCTCGGCATACACAGGCAACGCCGCTTAGACGGGCGCGATCTAGCCCTCGCCCTCTGCCTCTGGGCCCAAAGACGGCGCCGGGAAGACCCGTGGAACCCCCTCTGGCGCGTTATAATGTTGAAGCCTGAAAAGCTCTACACGGCGGAGGAGGCCCGGGAGGCGCTGGCAATAAATGAGGTACTCTTCAGAAGGCTGTGGAGGAGGGCCCTGGCCAACGAACATGCATACGGCTTCCAGCTCATCCTAGCCGCCCTCAGCCTCATGGCCATCCCCACGCGCTCCGTATAGCC
>Ga0081519_100076_pt1 | contig 19177 bp, 15 predicted proteins | sample ConSprmetagenome_FD_70987 | JGI IMG/M metagenome (GOLD analysis project Ga0081519, IMG submission 70987) | Hot spring microbial streamer communities from Conch Spring, Yellowstone National Park, USA - C T=80-84 v2 (version 2) | ecosystem: Environmental > Aquatic > Thermal springs > Hot (42-90C) ...
CGCATAGGGACGGGGGAATTTACAGATAGCTTAGTCTTTGAAGCTTTAACCGGTGTAACAAGAACGTTGATAGAGTTTTGGAAAGAGACTGACCCTTTTGCAGTCCTTGAGCTTAAAACCAAAACTGCTCCTTCTTCAGCCTTTTATTCAGAGCTTCCAAGCGATAAACGAATTATCTTTGCCTGGTCGGTAAACACAGAGAGAATAATAGAAAAAGAAGAAAAACGCACAGCGAGTTTAAAGACTCGGTTCCAAAGTGCGGAGTCCGCTCTAAAACATGGCTTTAGCCTTGCTTTTCATTTCGACCCAATCATCCTTTATGAAGGTGGAGAAGCCGAGTATTCTAAAGTTCTTGAAGAGATCCTAAACAGGTTTCCGCTGAATAGAATTGCTTGGATTAGCCTTGGGATGTTGCGGTTTCCACCTGAGCTTAAAGAGGTAGCGCTAAAAAATTTCCCTAAGACTAAGGTCTACGCCGATGAGTTCATAAGAGGTCTTGACCAAAAGTATCGCTATTTTATTGACAGAAGGATTAAAGCCTACAAAAGAATTTTAGAGCCTTTTAAAAATTATTTAGACGAAATTCCGCTCTACTTCTGCATGGAGGGGAGAAGGGTCTGGCAGGAGGTTTTAGGGAAACCTTTTCAGACCTCGGAAGAGGTAGCAAAGCTTCTTGATTCCTACGCCAAAAGGACATGCTTTTCTTAATCCTTCTTATAGCCTTTTTTCTGTCATCCTGCCAGAGTTTGCCTAATTCAAAAATAAAATCATGCCAAGAGTGCCACGGCGAAATCCTAAAGACCCAGCTTAAAGTCAACGAACACAACCTTTCTTGTGTCCTTTGTCATGGTGGAAATGAGCAAGCAACCACAAAAGATTCTGCCCATCAAAACCTCGTTAAGTCTCCCTCTCCGGATAGAGTTTTTTCTGTATGCGGCAAATGTCATTGGCAGGAAGTCAAAGGATTAGCTAAATCCCAGCATTATACTTATCAAAAAAAGGTAAGTTTTTTGCTCGCCCGCTTTGGTTTAAATTTAAAAGCATCTTCTTTATTAGACCTTATCTCTCTCTCAGAAGACAAATCTTTAGATGAAAAAAGTAAGCTTGTGCTTGACTTCTTGGGGAAGCGTTGTTTTACCTGTCATATCTTTTACGAAGGTGAGGATTATGAATTGACCCATCGGGGAAAGGGTTGTTTAGCCTGCCATAGGGTGCATACTTACGAAAAACCAAGGAATGAAGAATGTCTTAGCTGTCATTACAGCATAAGGGTCGGTATGGACTATTTAGGAAAGACACCTCATAACTGGTTTGTAGACTATCGGTCTCCTTTTGTTGAAGGTAAGCTTCCTCCCCGTCCGTATGGAATAGAGTATTATGACTTGAAAGCTGATGTTCATGCAAGCCATGGTTTTTCCTGCACAAGTTGTCATGGAAAAGAAGAGATAATGTATAGCATGAAAAGGGCAAGCTGTCTTGACTGCCATAAAAAGGTTTTAGAGGATAAGCTTATATTTCACAAGAAAAGCATTTTACAAAAGGTAAGTTGTGCTGTGTGTCATGCAAGCTTTATCAATCAGGATGAGTATAAAGCCTGTGAGCTTGTGAGGAATGATAAAGATGCAGAAAAGTTCTCTGAGGTCTATGTTCAAGAATCATCTGACATAGAAAGGTATTTTCTTTCTCTTTGGGAAAGAAAAAAGCCCCTTCCCGCTATGAGGGATGGCTTAACAGGGAAGCTAAAGGATGGACTTTGGCTATGCTTTCTAGAAAACAGAACCTTTGAAAAGATTAATCTTGGTAAAGACAAAGATGGAAGACTATGCATTATGAGAAAGGAAAAAGTTAAGATAACCTTTGATAATGAAACGGTTTTTGCCGATTTAAGCTTGTGCAAATTTCCGCATACCATCAGCAAAAGGGCAAATCCTTTTCGGAGCCTTGAGGTGATAAAGAATGAAGTATCCAAAGGTCGTCGTAAATAGGAAAGGAGTAGAGAAGATTTTAAAAGGGTATCTTTGGCTAACCCTTGATGAGGTAAAATCAGAAAAATCTCAGCTTGAGTATATTCCCGAAGGAAGTTTAGTAAGCCTATACAGCGAGGAAGGTTATTTCCTTGCTCAAGCTTATTTTAATCCTAAGGTAAGGTATTGTATAAAAGTGCTATGCAGAGAGGATGTGCCAATAGATAAAGATTTTTTTGTCAAAGCCTTTAAAAGGGCTTTAAACTTAAGAAAAGAGCTTTATCCTGGAGAGGTTGCCTTTCGTCTTATCTTTTCTGAAGGGGATTTTTTGCCCGGTCTTGTTGTGGATGTGTATGATAAGGTTGCTGTAGTTCAGGTGTATACTTTAGGAATGGAAAAGCTTATAAGCAACATCATATCAGCTCTAAGAGAAGTGCTTGACCCCTCTTGCGTCGTTCTGAAGAACGATGCTCAAAAGAGGAAGGAAGAGGGGCTTTCTCTTTACACCGAGGTTGCTTGGGGGTGCATAGAGGAACCTCTACTCGTTGAGATGGATGGTATAAAGTTTTTAATTCCAGTGCTTTCTGGACAGAAAACAGGGTTTTTCCTTGACCAGAGGGATGCAAGAAGGTATTTGACAAAGCTTTCGGAAGGAAAAGAAGTTTTAGACCTCTATTCCTATGTGGGGGGTTTTTCCTTTTATGCGTTGAAAGGAGGAGCGAAGAGGGCAATCCTTGTTGACCGCTCACAAACGGCTTTAGATTTAGCAGAGGAAATAGCCAAACTAAACGGATTTTCTGAAAAGATCGTTCTCATAAAAGAGGATGTGCTAAACTATCTCAAAAATCCCTCATTTTTGGCTGATGTGGTGATTGCTGACCCGCCTGCTTTTATAAAATCAAAAGGAGATTTTGACCAGGGCTTAAAGCTTTATGATACTCTATACTTTTCCTGTCTTAGAATTTTTGCTGAAAGATGTGGCTTCTTAGCCCTCTTTTCCTGCTCCCATTTTCTTAACGAAGAAACCCAAGAGGAAATAATCAAACGAAGCTTGGCTAAGCTTGGCTTTAGAGGAAGAATAATAAAAAAGCTTAGCCAAGCGCAAGACCATCCAATCAATCCTATGGTAAAAGAAACTTATTATTTAAAAGGGCGGGTGCTTTATTTGGAAAATTAGCTTTACTTCCCAAATAGACGATGAGGGATTATTTTTTTTTAACCTATGACTTCGCGTTTTAAGCTCTTTTTTTTAGGAGTAATTTGGCTAATCTTACTTATCTTTGGAGGAACCCTTGGTTATAAGCTAGATGATCTTTAATCCTGCGGAAAACACTGGGATCTTAGAAGGGGATATACTTATTGCCCTTGGAGAAAGAGAAAGGCTTGAGATATTAAGCGAGCTCGCTAAAAAGAAGGGCTAAGATATTTTCCCTTTAAAGAATGCTTTCCAGCAGAGGTGATAAGCACCTTAACAAGCTCTCCTTCCAGGTCTAAGCGTGGGGCGGAAAAGTTTACAATAATGTTGGTAGTAGTTCTACCTGTGAGTTGGTTTTCATCCCTTTCGCTCCTTCCTTCAACAAGCACCTCAACCTCTTTGCCGACATAGGATTGATAGACCTCTGCGGTGATCTTAGCTTGCGTCTCATGAACCCTCTTTAACCTTTCTTCTTTAACCTCCTCAGGCACTTTGTCCTGGAAGTTTGAGGCTGCCGCAAAGGGTCTATCCGAGTATTTAAAAGAGAATATCTCTTGAAACCTTACCCTTTCAAGCATTTCTAAGGTCTGCAAAAAGTCCTCCTCTGTCTCGCCAGGAAAGCCAACGATGATGTCAGAAGTTATGGCTATTTCTGGGCAGAGTTCCCTTAATCTTTCAACCTTTGCTAAGTATTCTTCACGAGTATACTTTCTGTTCATAAGCTTTAGAATTTTATTTGACCCTGCTTGGAGCGGTAGATGGATATGTTTGCAAACCTTGGGATTTTCAGCAATAACCCGCATGAGTTTTTCCGTTAAGTCTTTGGGATGGCTTGTGGTAAACCTGATCCTTAGGAGGCCATCTATTTGAGAGACCCTCTCAAGAAGGTCTGCAAAGTCGCCATAGCTTTTTTCTTTAAGCCCGTAAGAATTGACATTCTGACCAAGCAAAGTTACCTCTTTTACTCCCTCTTCCTTCACCAGATATTCAATCTCTCGTAAAATATCTTCAGGAGGTCTGCTAACCTCCCTTCCTCTCACATAAGGGACGATGCAATAGGTGCAAAAGTTATCGCAACCCTGCATGATGTTGACAAAAGCTTTTACTCTTTTAGGCTTGTTTGACCCAAGGACTAAAGGGGGCTTAAAATCAGGTTTAAGTTCCGTCCAAACAACGGGTCTTCCTTCCCGTAGGCGGAGCTCGATTGCCTGCCTGATTTGATAGAAGGCTTGGGTGCCAAGAACTATGTCCACATAGGGATATCTTTCAACTATCTTTTCTCCCTCCTGCTGAGCAACACAGCCCATCACCCCAATTAGGAGATCCGGTTTTTTCTTTTTTAGCTCTTTGAACCTTCCAATTTCGCTGTATACCTTATGTTGAGGTTTTTCCCGAACCGAACAGGTGTTTATCAAAATCAGATCCGCAGATCCCGGATCTTCTGTAGGGACAAAATCAGGCTGAAGAAGCAATAACACTATCTCCGAATCCTTTTCGTTCATCTGACAACCAAAGGTCCTAATGTAGACCTTTTTCATGGTTTTAATGATAAAGCAGAGCTTTAAATTTTTCTACCTTCTAAGAGGGTTCTTAAGATAGATAATCCGTAGAAGGTAGTATTAAGAAAGGAAATTCCTTGAGAATTTCTTCCGAAGCCAAAATCTCCGTTTAGGGAGGATTGGACAAAGCTTATGGCTTTTTTAGAGACCTCATTTTCAAGCCTGTTAAAATAGTAAAGAATGTTTATACCAAAGTAGGTGTTTTCCACAAACGAGGTCCTCCCAGGCATAAAACTAAAGCCCCCATCAAGGTTTTGAGAAGAAAACAAAAAATCCAAATTTTTTTCCACAAACCCAGGAGGGGGACAAAAGATAGTAGAGAAGCTCAAGGGTTAGCTTTTCTTCTTTAGGTAGTGCTCTCAAAATCTCTTGTGCTATCCGTTCCTTAACCTCTTTTAAAGAAAATCTTTCGCTTTGCTCGCTAAGGTCTAAAGTTTGGGCTATGCTAAAAAGTATGGCAAGCCTTTTTGCAGAGGGACCTTTTGCCAAAAACTCACCCAAATACTTTTCTAACTCCTTTGAGTTTGGCAGAGCCCCATCTAATAGAGATAAAGACTTAAGGTAGTAGAGAAGAGTTTCAGGTGATAACTCTTGCCAGGAAATCGTTGAAAGGTAAGAAAGATGTTTGGACTTAGAAGTTTCATCTTAGGCTTGACAAAGGTCTAAGATGGCAAGACCAAAATAGATATCCTCTACCGTAGGAGGAAGCGAAGGGGTTGCCCCAAATCCTCCCCCTTCTTTCTCTCTTTTTTTAGCAAAGCTTGCCGATCCTTTTTTAATTTGTTCCCAAAAATTAAGGGTCATCTCAGGATAGAAAGTTTATCCTTTTGAGAATTTTTAGCCATAGTTTCTTCATTAATAGCTTCAAGCTTTTCGGTAAGGGAAGCCTGCCTCACTTTATTAATCGCTTTGAGATGTTCTTTGTAAGTTTTCGAAAAGATGTGCTTACCTGTTCCATCTGCTACAAAGTAAAGATAGGGAACATTGGCCGGAGTTAAGACGGCTTTAAGAGAGGATAAGCTTGGATTGCCGATGGGAGTTGGCGGAAGGCCATTGTGTAGATAGGTGTTGTAGGGACTTTTTACTGAACGGTAATCCTTGTAAGTTAGCCTTCTAAAACTCTTTAAAGCGTAGTTTATGGTCGGGTCTGCCTGAAGGGGCATTCCTTTTTTAAGCCTGTTTAGGTATACGGCGGCAATTATGGGCTTTTCCGAATCATAAAAGGCTTCTTTTTCAACGATAGAGGCAAGGATCACTATTTCCCGTAGCGTAAGATTGCTTTTTTGGGCAAGGGGCTCTAAAGATTTCCATTTTCTCCAAAAGTTCCTGACCATAGTTGAAATAACTTGAGGACAAGGGGTATTTTTAGGAAAAAAATAGGTATCAGGAAACAAGAACCCCTCAGCGGTATCAAAAGGTATTCCCAATTCTCGTAAGAATTCTTTGTTTTCAGCCCATTTTAAGAATTCTTCTTTAGAACAAATGCCTTCCTTTTCTAAGATTTCTGCAATTTGCCACAGGGTTGCCCCCTCAATAACGGTTATTCTGCGTTGAAAAACCTTACCTTTTGCGATGATGTCTATAATTTCGTGAATAGTTTGATAAGGATAAAAGGCATACTCTCCGGCTTTAAATTCTTTATTTTTGCCTGAACGCAAGGCTTCGATTATAAAGACTACACGGTTTTTGATTATTCCATGTTCATAGAGTTTTTGGGCTATATCTAAAAGTCCCTCTCCTCTTTGAATTTCAATAATTTTAGGAGGCAGGTTTTTATTCTGAGAAGGGGGTTGAAGTCCTTCGAAATAGAGACCGGCAAAGATAAAAAGGAAAAGGAGGAGGAAAAGTAAAAGGTAGAAGTTTTTAAACCTTGTTAATTTCATAATTTAAGATTATTTTTTATTTCTCAAACAAAAATTACTAAGGGGGGAAGACATGAACTTAGAAGAGATCATCAAAATATTAGAAAAGGAGGCCATGGAAAATCCTCACGCCGTTTGGGCTCAGCATAGACTTGCCGTAGCATACTACAACGCAGGAAAATTTCAAGAGGCCAAGGAAACCTTAAAAAAGGTTCTAAAGCTTGATCCTTACCACTATGAAGCTATGGTCAACCTTGGCATCATTTTAGCCCAAGAGGGGGAGCTCGAAGAGGCTAAAAAAGCCTTTACCTTTACTCTGAAGTTCTACAGTAGTTCTTTTGAAGCCTGGAACAACCTTGGGCTGGTTGAGTTTCAGCTTGGAAACCTGGATAAGGCCATCGAGTGCTATCAAAAAGCCATAGAGTTGAAGCCAGATAACCCATCTCCTTACATAAACCTTTCAACCGTTTATATTGAAAAGGGAGATTTTGATGCGGCAAAAAATGTCCTTCTTAAAGCCTTAGAGCTTGACCCTCAAAACGGGGTAATCTATAACAACTTAGCGGTATGCTACTTCTATTTAGGGGATAAAACCTTGGCTAAGGAACACCTTAAGAAGGCAAAAGAACTTGGCTATCCTGTGCATCCTGAGTTTGAGCGGATGCTTCATGAAGCTTAAGCTACCCTATCCGCCAACCTGTCCATTCTGCGGGAACTTCATCCAAAAACCAGAGGTTATCCCTCTGCCCTACGTGGAGCATGAAGGAGGGGTTTGCCCATGCGGAGCTGTTTATGCTCTCTCTTCTACAGGCTATGATAGGGGCTCTGTTTTTATTTCAGCCCTTCTTTTAGCCCTCTCTGGAGATTGGGATTTAGCTTGGGACCTGATACCGGATGAAGATTATAAAGAAATTTGGGTAGAAAGCTATGACCCAGAGATGCATCTTGTCTTCCCTGAAGGTGTGGACAAAGGTAGAATAGTTCGTTCCGCATTGGTTTTCATCAAGCTTGCCGATGATGTTCAAGAGTTAAAGAAAGAAAACCTTTCTAAAATACTTAAGAGAGATAAAGCGCTTCTTGACCCAACTTTTAAAAAAAGGCTTCGTCGACAGGAGTTAGAAAATCTCATATGTAAGAGGAATTTCTCTGATTTAGTTAATTATCTTTTAGCGGAACCTAAAAATTTGAACGAACTGCAAAAGCTTCTCTACCATCCTGAAGAGAAAATAAGGCTTCTTTCTGCCTATGGTTTAGGTTTGGCGGCAGGTCTTCTGAATAGGCGAGAGCCCCAAAAGGTTTTAGACCTGATTAAAAGGCTCCTTTATGCAGGGGCTGATTCTGCCGCTTCAGCCTGGGGTGCCCTTCCAGCCTGCGGAGAAGTCATACGCAACACCGGAGACCAATACTCAGCCTATGTCAAAAACATAATTGCCTTTCTAGCTTTTAAGGAAAACATTCCCCACGCCCTAATTGCCTTAGCTCGAATCTCCGAAGTAAACCCTAAGTCCATAAAAGATAAACCCTATCTTAGGCTTATCTCAGTATTTCGCGAAAAGGTCCCCCTTTGGCAAGCTTACATAATTCAAATTTTTAGCAACCTTAAGGCAAGAGAACTTCTTTCGGAGAGAGAATTTCTTTGCAGTGAGGAGGTTAGAATTTTTGATTTCGAGTTGGCAGACTACAAGACTGTTAACTTAGAAGAGCTTTGGTCAGATTATGAAAAGCTTTTTGGAAGCCTTTAAATACCTCGTCTATTAACATAGCTTATTTTTTTGCAAAAAAGGCTTCTCATCGCTACGGTATTCCATCTCGGTTGAACATCGCATAAATTGATGCTATAATACCCCTTGATACCCAGAAGGGGGAAATTATGCCTGCAGTAGTTGTGGTAGGGGCTCAGTGGGGAGATGAAGGGAAGGGTAAAATCGTTGACGTACTGACAGAAAAAGCTCATTATGTGATACGTTTTCAAGGGGGGAACAACGCCGGGCATACTTTAGTAGTCAACGGTAAAAAATACATCTTTCACTTAATTCCTTCAGGTATCTTGCACCCTCATACAGTGTGCGTTATCGGAAACGGTGTAGTCGTTGACCCAGAAGTTTTATTGGATGAGATTGCAAAGCTAAAGCAGGAAGGGGTGCCCATTGGTCCTGAAAAGCTTATAATAAGCGAAAGGGCTCATCTCATCATGCCCTACCATAAAGCCTTAGACATTGCTCGGGAGGCTAAGGCAAAGGGCGGGAAGATCGGCACAACCGGAAGAGGTATCGGTCCATGCTACGAGGATAAGGTGGGAAGAAGAGGCTTCAGAATGATAGATTTGCTCAATCCTAGGTATTTTAAAGAAAAGTTAGAGGTGGTGCTTGAGGAGAAGAACCAGCTTCTCTGCTACCTATCAGCCGAACCTCTTTCCTATGAAGATATTGTTGAGAAGTATCTTAGCTACGGTGAAGCCCTAAGACCGCATATCAAAGATGTATCCTCTATACTATATCAGGCAAAAAGGGAAGGGAAAAATCTTCTTTTTGAAGGGGCTCAGGGCACTTTTCTTGATGTAGATTTTGGAACCTATCCTTATGTCACCTCCTCAAACACCTTAGCAGGCAACGCCTGCTGTGGCTCAGGGGTTGGACCAACTGAAATAGACCACGTGATGGGCATTGTTAAAGCCTACACTACCCGTGTAGGGGAGGGACCATTCCCTACAGAGCAAAAAAACGAAATTGGAGAATATTTACGAGAAAAAGGCGGAGAGTTCGGTTCAACAACCGGAAGACCGAGAAGATGTGGTTGGCTTGATTTAGTGATGGTTAAGACTGCTGTCCGACTAAACGGTCTTTCTTCCATCGCTATAACTAAGCTTGATGTCCTTTCAGGGTTAAAGAAAATTAAAGTTTGTGTCTCCTATAAGATAGATGGCAGGGAAGTGGATTATTTCCCTTCAACCCTTGATGAGTTAAGCCAAGTAGAGCCAAAGTATGAAGAGTTTGAAGGCTGGGATGAAGACCTCTCTCAAATTTCCCGTTTTGAAGACCTCCCGAAAAACGCTCAAACCTATCTTCAGTTTATTCAAAACTACTTGGGTGTTCCCATTTACCTCGTGTCAGTTGGTCCGGATCGAAGGCATCAGATCAAGCTTGCAGATTTTGAACTATTTTAGAGCTTAAGTCTTCTTATGAAAGATAAAGTCCTTATAGCCAATCGTGGGGAAATAGCCCTAAGGATTATGGAAGCTTGTGAAGAGCTCGGACTAGATTATGTCTGTGTCTACACTAAAGGGGATGAAGGATCCCTTCATGTTAAGCTTGCCAAAGAGAAGTATCGCATCTCAGATTATCGAGACATGAACGATCTGCTTTGTGTAGCGGATTATGCTAAGTGTACGGCTATTCATCCGGGGTATGGGTTCTTGTCCGAGAACTATCGTTTTGCAAGAAGGGTTGTGAAAAGGGAAAGACCGTTAATCTTTATCGGACCAAACTGGGAAGCCATTCGTGACCTTGGCAATAAGCTTACGATGAAGCGGATTGCCCTTGAAGTAGGGGTTCCTGTTATCCCAGGGACAATACACCCCATCTACAACGAGGTAGAAGCGGAGATCGAGGCCGAGAAACTCTTAGATGAACTTAGAAGCCAAGGCGTAGAAAACACTTCTTTGCTTGTAAAAGCCGTTGCCGGCGGTGGTGGAATGGGGATTGAAGAAGTAAAAGACCTTGTTGAGCTTAGACCCGTCTTTCGAAAAGTTAGAGCTTATGCTAAGCGGCTTTTTGGAGATGAAGGGGTGATAATAGAGGCAAAGATTCCAGTTTTTCAGCATTTAGAAGTGCAGATCCTTGGCACAAAGGTTGGGGAATATGTGCATTTTGGCACAAGAAACTGCACCATTCAAAGCCCTTTTAAACAAAAAAGGATCGAAGTTGCCCCAGGTTTTGATTATAAAGGAAAGGTTGCGGTTTACAACTTTGACCCTAGGAAGATAGAGGCAGAGATAATTGAGCATTCACTAAAGCTTGCAAGACATGTCAAGTATGATAATGTTGGCACCTTTGAGTGGTTAGTAACTCCTGAAGGGAAATACTACCTAATGGAGGTCAATACAAGGATTCAGGTAGAAAATGAAATATCCGCTCAGATTTCCTTCGTTCATGGAAAAAGGATCAACCTGATAAAGGAACAAATTAGGACAGCTTTAGGGGATAAGCTAGGATATTCTCAAAAGGATATTGAGTTTAAAGGATGCGCGCTTGAGTTTCGTTTGATTGCCGAGGATGTGAAGAGGGGTTTTCAACCGGTAAGTGGAACCATAACCAGGTTTGACTGGGTTGACCATCCTTGGCTTACCATGAGAACGCATGTCCCAAGAAAGGAAAGGTATGAAATCCCAACCCAGTTTGACCCAAACCTTGCTTTAGCTATAATCTATGCAGAGGAATTTACACAGTTGATTGATAGGTGCGAAACCTTTCTCTCAGAGGTGGTTATTGAAGGAGAAACTTCTCAAGGAGCGCCCCTTCCAAACAACATTGCCTACCTTAGAGAAAAATTAAGGTTTATTTATCAGTTCATCTACTGAGGCTTAAAAAGGCTAAAGAGTGGGTTAAAAGGAGAGATGAGGTTCGAGCATCAGAAGAAGCTTAAAGAACTTCTTGAGAGAGCTGAGTACATCAGGGATATCAAGGGTGAAGACTTTGAGGATATCATGGAAGTATACTCTCAGCTTAAGTATGCTTTTGAGAATTTTTATGATCTTTCTGAAGAAGAAATAGAGCGGTTGCTTGAGCGTTCTGAAAAAAGGCTTGAAGAGTTAACCATCCTTGGAGAAAAAACCCTTACCCCTTATGAAATAGTTAAGATTGCGCGGCACCCTCAGAGGTTTACCCTTCAAGACATCTTAGAGAATGTTTACGATAGCTATGTAGAGCTTGGGGGAGAGGAGGACATCAACATTGACCCCGCTGTTGTTTGTGCTAAGGCTATGCTTATCAGGCGAGTTGGTGATGATTTTCATGTGCATCAAGTTATGGTTATCGGTCATGAAAAGGGGAGCGGAGAGGAGTTTAGAAGGGGAGGTAGCGCAACTCCTTGGGGAAATGAAAAGGCTTTGCGTTATATGCGCATGGCTGAAACAGAAGGTATACCCATCCATTTTTTCATCTTTACTCCAGGCGCTTATCCTATTGAGGATTATCCTGGTGCTGCACAGCAGATCGCTCGGAATCTTTATGCTATGTCCAAGCTCCAAGTTCCGATGATATCCTTTATATCTGAAGGTGGTTCAGGAGGTGCAGAAGCCATAGGTTTAGCAGACCTTAGGCTTATGGCTGAAAAGGGCTATTATTCAGTGATAAGTCCTGAGGGAGCAGCCGCTATTGTTGCCAAGGTTCGCGATGGTCGTCCACCAAGGGAGTTGGTAGAAAAAATGGCTAAAGCCTTAAAGCTAACCGCTCAGGATAACCTTGAGCTTGGCACCATCGATAGGATAATTCCTGAGCCTCCACTTGGCGCAAGAAAAAAGGACTATGAATTCTTTAAAAGGTTAAAGATTGAATTAATCAAGGCAACGGATGAGGTCGTTTTAAGAACTCGGGGCTTTAAAACTTTCACTAAGCATGCCCTTTCTAAACAAACAACAGATAACTTTAGCTACTACGTAGATTGGGAACTATCAGAAGACGAAAAGGAAATCCTCGTTGAGCTACGGTATGAAAAGTATCGAAAGATGACTCAATGGGCAGTTGTTATTCCTAAGGGATTAACCCAAACTCTGAAAGAAAAAGGAGAGAATTTCCTTAGAGTATTAGGAAATGAATTTAAATACAGGATATTAAAGAGCGGACAAAAGACTTTTAAGAGGCTTATTGACGACATTTTGAGCGAATCAAGCGTTCTTTTAAAGCCAGTCTCAGACCCGGTAAAGACAGTTTACAACCTTATCGTGGGAAAAAAGGTTAAACCCAAGCTTCCTACAATCCCCGAGGAAGAGGAAGTAGTTTACGAGCTCCCTGTGCAGTTAGAAGATAGAACTGTCACCTGTCCCCAAGCTGAAAAGTATGGCTGTCCGGACATCTGGGTGCCAGACCTTTACGGGGAGTTCTGTGGTGTTTGCCCCTCCTGCGGTTATCATTTCTTCCTTGACTACAAGTGGTATCTCAACAATGTTTTTGATAAGGGTTCTGTAAAGTTTTTCGATGAGGGGATCGCATCAACTAACCCCCTAAACTTTGAAGGACATGCGGAAAAGTTAAAAGAAGACAGAAAAAGAACAGGTCTTAACTCGGCATTTCTTTCCTTCACTGCAAAGGTTGGAGGTATATCCGTGGTTTGTGGGATGCTTGTTGCCGATTTTAGGCAAGGCACAGTTGGAGCTGCCGAAGGAGAAAAGTTTATACGAGCTATTCAGCTTGCTAAGATTACTCGTCGACCTTTTATCATGTTTGTTCATAGCACAGGAGGGATAAGGATTCAAGAGGGAACGGTAGGAGTAGTTCAAATGCCAAGGTGCACCATGGCTGTTAGAGATTATGTAGATGCTGGTGGTTTATATCTTGTAATATATGATAATAATTCTTATGCTGGGCCTGTGGCAAGCTTTCTTGGCTCAGCACCCTATCAATTTGCCTTAAAATCAACTAGGCTTGGCTTTGCTGGACCAAGGGTTATCCATGAAACAACCGGTCAGCCACCACCGCCAGACTATCACTCAGCAGAAAACGCCTTAAGAAGAGGGCATATCCAAGGCATCTGGGATAGGAGAGAGTTAAGAAAACGTATTTTTCATGCCCTTTTAACCATGGGAGGAAAAAATCTATACTACAGGTAAAAGAATGTCCATCCATATATTTTTTCAACTCAATTTTATTTTTCTACTACAAAACTTTTTTCAGCCTGAACCGAAAAGGCAATGGGTTCTGTGCCTTCCTTTTGGGGTGCCAAAGTAGAGAGGTAAAGATATGAAGGTAGACTTTAAAGAAATAGATTGGCTTCTTCAAAAACTTAGGGCTAATCCCTATAAAATTTTTCCTATTGAAACGCCCCATACGGGATACATCAAAGAATTTAAAGTAAAGGAAGGAGACAGTGTTACAGGTCCGACTGGCAAGTGGTTGGAAAAACCAGGGACCCCACTTTTTATCCTTGAGAGAGAACGAAACCCAAAGATCATAAGAGCTCATACCACCGGGATAGTTCAAAATCTTAGAGAGGACCTAAAGGACAAGTTTGTCCAAGCTTTCGAGCCAATTCTTGAGATAAAGCATCCTCTCTCTCAAGAGGAAGTTATAAGCGAAGTTTTGCTTTCAGCTCTTTATGTTATATACGCTGAGGAAACCGCAAGGTTTATCCTGGCTCCTGAGATAAGTCATAGGATAGAGAAGCATGGACTTAAGAGAGCTGAGGTCCGAGGAGGCGAGGACATTTTGATCATGACCTTTATGAAGAGGGAACACTTTATCAAGGTTAAAGAGGGGGGAAGGTTTATTATTTATCAAGTTTACTTTAAACCCTTTGAGCTTGTGCCTAAGGGAAGCCCTTTAATTGCCCTATGTCCTTTTGAAGACCTGCCCGTTCTTGAGAGGATTGTAGCAAGGATCAGGGAGGAGTGGCCAAGCTAAGCTGGGTAGTAGGGCAGGAAATTTGGTTCTTTAAGGAAATTCCCCGAGCTATGTCCTTAGCAAAGCAGCTCATTGATGAGCTTCCTCGAAGTGCTCATGGACGGGTAATCGTTGCTGAACGCTTAACTTCAGCCAAAGGTCGGTTTGACCGGAAATGGTTTGCTGAAAAAGGCGGGCTTTGGCTTGCTTTATCTCTCTACAATGAGATCCTTTCTCAACATTCTGGGCTTTTTTCGCTTCTCTTTGGTCTTGCTATGGTTAGAACCTGCCATGAACTTTCAGCAAAGGAAGTCAAGCTTAAGTGGATTAGCGACCCTCATTTTCGAGGAAAAAAGCTGGGCGGGGTCCTTATTGAAAGCTATAAGGATTGGTTTATCGTTGGTTTAGGTTTAAACATAAACAACGAACCACCAGAAGGGCTTCCAGCAGAAAGCTTAAAAAGGCTCATCCGACGAGAAATTCCTCTAACTACAGCCCTTAATTTACTTTTAAAGTGGATAAACTATTATTATAATGCCCTTTTATCCTATGAAAGGAAATTTTTTGAAGGAGATGATGCTTCTTGCCTCATAATTGAAGATTTTTATCATCTTAGCGACACCATCGGAAGATGCGTTGCCTTCTCTTACAACCTTGATGAAGAGGAGTTTATCATTGGTAAAGTTCTCGATATCCTGCCAGATGGCTCACTTCTCCTTAAAGTAGAGGATGATCTCCTTTCTTTCAACTCAGGAGAAGTTATTTATTTGTTTTAGTTTCATAGTAGTTAAATGGTAAGGTCTTATAATAATCTTGTAAAGCTGAATAGGAGAAGTTCTTTTCCCTTAGCCTTCTTATACTGCAAACCATGGCTTGAGCGCCGGAGATGGTTGTAGCATAGGGGATATCAAGCTCCATCGCATATCTTCGGATAAGGTAGGCATCAAGTTTGCTAACCTTTCCTTTGGCTGTGTTTATCATTAAGTGAATTTCTTTGTTTTTAATAAGGTCAAGGATGTTTGGGCGCCGCCCATCTGAAATTTTGGGAACCACCTTAACTTTAATGCCAAAGTCTTCCAAATATTTTGCCGTCCCTTCAGTGGCTACTATTTCAAACCCAAGGTCTTCTAAAACTTTAGCAATTTCCACGACCTGTGGCTTGTCTTCATCCTTAACAGAGATAAAAACTCTTCCTGATAGAGGAAGTCGCATACCTGCCGCAAACTGAGCCTTGGCATAAGCTAACGATGGCTCCCAGTCTATGCCCATAACCTCGCCCGTTGACTTCATCTCTGGTCCAAGGGTCACATCAACTCCTGGGAACCGCTTAAACGGAAAGACAACTTCTTTCACAGAATAATACTTTGGCCAAACTTCTTGAGTGAAGCCAAGGTCTTTTAAAGATTCTCCAAGCATTACCCAGGTTGCAAGCTTCGCTAAGGGAACGCCAATAGCTTTTGAGACGAAGGGAACAGTTCTTGAAGCTCTTGGGTTTACTTCAAGAACGTAAAGCTCCCCATCCTTTATGGCAAACTGAATGTTTATCAATCCTTTGACCTCTAACTCCTTAGCTAAAACATGGGTTGCCATACGAATTTCTTCTATGAGCTTTGGAGGAATGTTTACAGGGGGCAGAATACAGGCTGAGTCTCCAGAATGAACTCCTGCCTCCTCGATATGTTCCATAATCCCCGCTACAACTACGGTTTCACCATCTGATATAGCGTCAACATCTACTTCAAGGGCATCTTCAAGGAACCTATCGATGAGTATTGGATGCTCTGGCTGAACTTTTACCGCCGTCTCTATGTATTCCATAAGCTCCGCTTCAGAATAAACAATCTTCATAGCTCGACCACCAAGTACATAAGACGGTCGGACCAAGACTGGATAGCCGATTTTACGAGCTACTTCTAAAGCTTCCTCTGCGCTTCTCGCTATACCAGCCTTTGGTCTCTTTAAACCCACCTTTTCCAAAAGGGCGTCAAATTTTTCTCTGTCTTCTGCTCTATCTATCTGAAGCGGGCTTGTTCCAAGGATTTTCACGCCGGCTTTGTAGAGAGGCATGGCAAGGTTAAGTGGGGTTTGACCACCAAACTGAACTATTACCCCCTCTGGTTCTTCTTCCTCGTAAACGTTAAGCACATGCTCAAAGGTTAGGGGTTCAAAATAAAGCCTTGTTGAGACATCATAGTCTGTGGACACCGTCTCCGGGTTTGAGTTGATCATAATAGCGTCTATGTTGCGTTCCCTTAAGGCTTTAATGGCATGAACACAGCAGTAGTCAAACTCAATGCCTTGACCTATGCGGTTTGGTCCCCCTCCAATGATTATGACCTTTTTATTTTTGGAGAGCCTTGCCCGGCTTTCGTTTTCTAGTTCATAGGTAGAATAAAAGTAAGGAGTATAAGCCTCGAACTCAGCCGCGCAAGTATCAATTAGCTTATAGGTTGGCTTAATCCCAAGAGCTAACCTTCTTTTTCTAACTTCCATCTCGGTTGAGCCAGTTAAAAAGGCAATCTGATAGTCTGTAAAGCCCATCTGTTTTAGTTCTCTTAACTCTTCCGGAGAGAGAGATTCAAGAGGTCTACCTTTTAGCTCCTCGCTAACAGTAAAGATCTCCCAAAGGTTGTAGAGGAACCAGCGGTCAATGTAGGTAAGCCTGTATATTTCCTCAATGGTTAGTCCAGCTTTAAAGGCTTCTCTGATGTAAAAAAGCCTTTGGCTGTTTGGACGGGCAAGTTTTTCCTTGATAAGCTCAAGAGGTAGGATTTCTCCTCTGTCTGAAGGGGATTTTCCGTCAGCACCAAAGCCATACCTCCCTATCTCAAGCCCTGCGATCGCCTTCTGTAAAGCCTCCTTAAAGGTCCTCCCGATGGCCATTGTTTCCCCTACAGACCGCATGGAGGTTGTTAGCTCATCCTTAGCTTCTGGGAATTTCTCAAAGGTGAACCGAGGGATCTTTACCACCACATAGTCGATGGTTGGCTCGAAGGCAGCCCTGGTTTCTTTGGTTATGTCGTTCGCCAGCTCATCGAGCGTATAACCTACAGCAAGCTTGGCAGCGATCTTCGCGATAGGATAACCCGTGGCTTTACTTGCTAAGGCTGAAGAACGGGAAACCCTTGGGTTCATCTCAATTACAACCATCTCGCCAGTATCCGGATCTATAGCAAACTGAATGTTTGAACCCCCTGTTTCAACACCGATCTCCCTAATAACCGCTTGAGCAGCAAACCTCATCCTTTGGTATTCTATATCTGAAAGGGTTTGCGAAGGGGCAACAGTTATAGAATCACCGGTATGAACCCCCATAGGATCAAAGTTCTCGATTGAGCAAATGATAACCACATTATCCTTGAAATCCCTCATCACCTCAAGCTCATACTCTTTCCATCCTAGGACTGACTCCTCCAACATTACTTCGTGAATAAGCGAAGCTTCAAGCCCTGCAGAAACTATTTCCCTTAGCTCTTCAATGTTATAGGCTACACCGCCCCCTGTTCCCCCAAGAGTAAAGCTCGGTCTAACGATTACCGGAAAACCTATTTCTTTAACTGCCTTTTCCGCTTCTCCTAAAGATCTAACAATTACGCTTTTTGGAACCTTTAGCCCAATCCTTTCCATCGCCCTTTTGAAATGTTCCCTGCTTTCTGCCTTCTCAATAGCAGATACCTTGGCTCCGATAAGCTCAACTTTATATTTTTCTAATACCCCCTTTCTTGCTAAGGCAAAGGCTAAGTTTAAGGCTGTTTGTCCACCAAGGGTTGGCAAAAGGGCATCCGGCCTCTCCTCTTTGATGATGTATTCTAAGACCTCGGGGGTAAGAGGTTCTATGTAGGTACGGTCAGCCATTTCAGGGTCGGTCATGATGGTTGCAGGGTTTGAATTAACAAGAACCACTTCATATCCTTCTTCCCGCAGGGCTTTACAAGCTTGACTTCCAGAATAATCAAACTCGCACGCCTGACCGATAACTATCGGTCCAGAGCCGATAATCAGTATCTTTTTTATATCCGTCCTTTTTGGCATACTACCCCCGCCCTAAAATTTTTCAAAAAAATAAAAAAAATTTCTTTAAAGCTGCTCAAACAAAGGATAAATCTTTATGTTCTTCTTGTCCTGAAGGTCTTTAAAAAGAGCACGTTGAATTACCTCTTTCTTAAGAGAGATTAATGCCTCTTTAGCTAAGGAAATCTCCTCTGGCTTGAGATTTGCTGGGTTTTCTACTCTTTCAAGATAAAGCACTTGAGTTCTATCCTCTAAGACCCTTGGCTCTTCGATAATCCCAAGCTTTAGGTCCTTGCTTAGACCTATCTGTGGGTCGAAATCCTTTCTCTTTACCGCAGATTCCAAAATCTTAAAGCCCTTAGCTTGGGCTGTCTTGACAAAATCTTCACCCTTCTTAGCTAAGGCAATTAAGCTCTTAGCCTTATCTTCACAGAGGGCTTTCCCTTTTTCTTTGAGATAGTCCTCTTTTACCTTCTCCTTTACCTCGGAAAACTCTAAGTTCCTCTTTTCTTTTTTATCCTTTATTTCTATAAGAAAAACACCTTTTGGAGTTTGAACGGGAGGAAGATAAGCTTCCTTCTTTTCTTTAAAGACCTTGTCCACTGCCTGCGAATTTTGGATAAGGTTTAGAAGCTCCTTTTTTGTAAGAAAAGGTGTTTCTTTAAGTTTTAATCCTTCTTTTTGGGAAAGATTTGTTAGCCCCTCCTCTTTGACCATTTTGGTATAAAGCTCATTTGCCTTAGCTATAACACTAGTCTTTATCTTTTCCTGCCTTAACTCTGATATAATCTTACTTTTAACCTCTTCAAGTTTTAAGAGTCTCTCAGGTAATATTTCTTCTACACCAACGATGAGGTAGCCTCCCTCAACCTTAAGAGGACCTAAAATTAAACCGGGTTTGGCAAATTTGATAAGATTTCTTAGCTCCGGAGGAAGAGAATTTTCATCATACCACTGGGAGATGCTCCTATGCTTTGTAAAATCTCTAAGGTCC
>Ga0081519_100077_pt1 | contig 18895 bp, 14 predicted proteins | sample ConSprmetagenome_FD_70987 | JGI IMG/M metagenome (GOLD analysis project Ga0081519, IMG submission 70987) | Hot spring microbial streamer communities from Conch Spring, Yellowstone National Park, USA - C T=80-84 v2 (version 2) | ecosystem: Environmental > Aquatic > Thermal springs > Hot (42-90C) ...
TCACGCAAACATGCTGAGACAACCAGGAAGCTATTCCCCGTGTACGCTGGTAAGATAAACTATGTCACCAACGCTGTAGACTTGGAGAGATGGGTTAGGGTTAGAGATGTGGATAGCCCCAGTGGGCTGTGGGGGGAGCATTTAAGGTTAAGAGAGGAGCTAGAATCCCTCATAGCAGGGCTTACGGGAAAGAGAGTTGGGGGGAGGATGATAGTATCCTGGACTAGGAGAATTGTAAAGTATAAGAGGCCATACTATGTGGAGAGGCTAGCTCAAGAGAAGGATTTAAGAGATAGGGTGTTCCTAGTCGTAGCAGGTAAACCACATGTATGGGACGGGTGGGGTAGAGGGCAGGCCGAGAGGCTTGCAAGACTATCAAGAGAACTTAATAACATAGCCTTCCACCCAGCATACGATGTGGAGATAGCGAAATACAGCCTTACAGGAGCAGATCTACTACTATTCACCCCATTCCCGGGATGGGAGGCTAGCGGTACTAGCCAGATGAAAGCTGGAGTCAACGGGGTCCCATCCCTCACATCGAGGGACGGGGCGAGCTTGGAGCTCGTAGAGGACGGGGTTAACGGGTGGTTCTTCGGATCCCAGCTGGAGGAGCTCATAGACATTGAAGGCGATGAGAGGGCTTTAAAGATAGATGAGCAGGACTACGTGGATTTCGTTAAGAGGCTTGAGAAAATACTAGACATGTATGAGAATAGAAGGGAGGAGTACGTTGAGGTAGCGTTCAACGCTTATAGGAGTATAACACCTAAAGCTGATGTAAAAAGACTCCTAAGAGAGTACTATCCAGAGCTCCTGGGAGGCTAGTCTAACTCTAAATGCTTATATTGATCTCTTAGAATCCTCTTCGCAATCTTACCAACACTTGTTAATGGTAAGCTTTCAACCTCTACGACCAGATCTGGGAGCCACCATTTTGGTATGAGACATCTGGTTACGTAGTTCTCCTCCAGATGTCTTCTAACCTCCTCCAGGGTCATCCTGCCCTTCCACTCTGGTTTATGAACTACTATGGCTGCAGGCCTCTCACCCCACTTCCTGCTCTTAACAGCTATAACAGCGACCTGCGATACGCCTGGATGTGTGCTTATAGCATCCTCAAGCCTAACACTGCTAATCCACTCACCACCACTCTTAATAACATCCTTATCCCTATCCATTATTAGGACAGAGCCGTCCTCGAACCATACGGCAACATCACCAGTATGGAACCAACCACCCCTCCAAGCCTCCTCAGTCTTACTAGGATCCCTATAGTACTCAGCCGTAATCCAGGGAGCTCTGACAACAATCTCACCCATACTCCTACCATCCTTTGGAACAGGATTACCCTCAGGGTCGACAACCTGAAGTTCGACAAGTGGGATAGGCCATCCAGTCCTTATAACGAGATCGCCCAACTCAGGGGACTCTAGGAGCCTTACTGGAGGGCTGGCAAGCGTTAGTACGGGAGCTGTCTCCGTCAACCCATAGCCTACAAGGACCTTTACACCCCTCCTCCTAGCGGCTTCAGCTAGACCTCTAGGTAGGGCTGAGCCACCGTTAAGGAATGTTAGGCCTGAGAGGTCGTACTTTTGACTCTCAGGGTCTGCTAAGAGCATGTAGAGGATGGTTGGGACACCAGCTGTATGCGTAACCCTCTCCCTAGTTATGAGCTCTAGTAGAGTCCTAGGAGCAAGCCTATTTGGGTAAACCTGCTTAGCGTTAATAAGGGTTGCTATGTAAGGTAACCCCCATGAGAATACGTGGAACATGGGTACGATGTGGAGTAGTGTTGAATTCTCTCTAAGCCCTATGAGGGGCGATGTTGCAGTGAAGAGCGCTACGGATAGGGCGTGTAGGACTATCATTCTATGAGTGAAATACGCACCTTTAGGTAGCCCTGTGGTACCACTGGTATAGCACATACCGGCAACCTCGTTCTCATCTAGCTCAGGCCATTCAAACTTACCCTTATATGATTTCACGAGGTCTTCGTAGTGGTACGCTTTTACACCCCTAATCCTCTCTGGTACACTCTCACTATCAACAACCACCACGGCCTCCAAGCTTTTAACCCTGGGGGCTACAAGCTCCACTAGCTTAGTGAAGTCAGAGTGCACTATTGCAACCTTATCCTCAGCGTGGTTCATAATATATTCTATCTCGAAAGGTGCAAGCCTAACATTAACTGTGTGCAACACAGCTCCCATCATGGGTACTGCGAAGTAAGCCTCGTAATGCCAGTGTGTGTTCCAGTCGAGAGTAGCAATCCTATCACCCCTCCTAACACCGAGAGCTGATAGAGCGTTGGCAAGAGCGTTCACCCTCTCAAAAGCCTTGGAGTAATCATATCTCTCAATCCTATCACCACCAGCTGTAACCCTATAAACAATCTCCCTAGTAGGATCGCGGGCTAGACTACTTTTTGCAATCCTATCAACTGTTAAGCTATAACCAGGCCTCCGAGGAACCTCCGTTTATCCCACCCTCTACGGCCTTCTATAGAGCTAGCTGGAGGAGTTTAAATAAGTGAATTACAAAGCTAGTATTAAGGTTGGCTTTGGAGAGGTTGTGGTAAGCCTTTAGGTTTCAAGTTTGAAATCTCAGCTTAGGGGTTGGAGGTTGGTTGAATGGTTTACAGTGTTCTTCAGCCACTTTTACCAGCCTCCTCGCTTCAACCCATGGATTGAGTTTGTTGATTACGATCTCTCCGCTAGCCCTTTCCACGACTGGAATGAGAGGGTTGCTTTTGAATGTTACTCTAGGCTCTCTAACGCCCCTCTCTACAGCGGAGATGGGTGGGTTTTAGATGTTATTAACGTCTACTCCAGGATATCATTCTCCTTCGGCCCCATCCTCCTTGAGTGGCTTAAAGCTAGGCTCCCCAAGGTTTACAATGCTATAGTTGAGGCTGATAAGGAGTCTTCGTCTAGGGAGGGTTTTGGAAACGCTATAGCTCAACCCTATGCTCATATAATCATGCCTCTCGCTGATAGGAGGTACAGGGAGCTAGCTGTTAACTGGGGGGTTAAGTTCTTTGAGAAGACCTTCGATAGGTACCCTGAGGGCTTCTGGTTACCGGAGGCCGCTGTTGACCACGAGACGTTGGAGGTTTTAGCCGACCACGGCATAAGATATATCGTGCTAGGACCTCACCAGATCGATGCTATAAGGGTTGGGGGTAGATGGGTTAAGGTTGATAGGGTGGATCCTAGGGTTACATACAAGCTAGTACTACCATCTGGTAGGAGTATAGCGGCTGTGGTGTACGATGATGTGCTATCCAGGGAGGTTTCATTCGGCAGCCTCCTAGAAGATGGGAGGATGCTAGCTTCAAGGGTTATAGAGTCATTCAACGAGCTCCTACAAGGCCCACAGCTGGTTAGCATTGCTAGTGATGGCGAGGTCTACGGCCACCATAGGAAGCGTGGTGTGGAGGAGCTTGTTAGAGCTCTTGAAATCCTAGAATCCACAGGCTACATAGGGGTTACAAACTACTCTAAGTTCCTATCAGTATCACCACCAAGGGTTAAAGCTAGGGTTGCTGAGAGAACCTCGTGGAGCTGCCCTCATGGCGTTGAGAGGTGGAGAGCTAACTGTGGTTGTGGTTCAGACATAAGACCTGGGTGGACTCAGGAGTGGAGAGCTCCACTACGTAAGGCCATGGACACCCTATCCCTAGGGGTTCTCAGAGCCCTGGAGCTGATGGGGGCTGAGCTCTACAGGAACCCCTGGGCTACAGCTCTAGATTACATAGATGCCCTCTACGAGAGGAGCTTAGAGAGAACAGCATCCTTCGTCGAAGAGCATATCTTAAAACCAGGTGATCCAAACGCTGTTGTTAGAGCTCTAAAGCTACTAGAGGCTCTAAGAAACGCTCTCCTAGCACAGTCTAGTGACGCTTGGTTCCACGAGGATCTCGACAGGCCCGAGCCTATCCAAGCGTTAAGGCATGCTGCTAGGGTTTTAGAGCTCCTAGAAGATCTAGGCTTCAAAGGCTATGTGGGGGAGGTATTGGAAGTGCTAAGGGAGGCTAGGGGTAACACTGGTGTTAGGGGTGACGAGCTCCTAGAGAAGGCTCTTAGATCGAAAGTGGACCCAGCTATGGTAACCGCGGTTTACGCCTTAAGAGCTCTTAGAGGCATCGTGGGAGATGAGGGTTTAGTGTACTCCTACAAGATCTCAAGGTCCAGGAGGGATAGGATGGAGCTAGGGCCGGTGGTAGTGGATATGGGTGTTGTAAACACACTATCAACTGTTACCCTGGAGCAGAGCACCCTATACTACGTTCTAATCCACCTCGGAGGCTGGGATCTCTACGTTGGAGTAGACTACTTGGAGAAGCCTGAGGACTACATTAGGGTTAACACGTTATTTAAATCAAACCTCGGGCTTACACCAGCTTCAAGGCTAGTGGATATTCTAGGTGAGCTGTTCAAGGGGAGGGTTTACACGGTAGCAGAGCTACTATTAGACGACCAGGTGGATCTAGCACTCTGGGTACTGGAGGGTTTCAAGAGCTCCTTCAAAGACTACCTTGAGAAACTCTCACCCACCCTACTACCCTTACACTACACGTTCAAGACTACAAGTGTTAAACCCCCAGGTTACCTAACCAACACTCTCTCATCACTGCTAAGTTTGAAGGTTGAAGAAAACCTTAGAAAGCAGGATATGCTGGAGCTCAGAGAGCTCATCGAGATGGCCGGGAGTCTTGGAATCCCACTAGAACCCTATGTTAGGGAGCTCCTAGCAATAAAGCTTATAGAGCTCCTGGATAGGCTAGATGTCGACCCGGTGAATACAAAGGTCATTGAGGGGGCGCTTGAACTAGCACTGATCCTAGACAGGATGGGAGCTCTTGGGGATCGTTTAATGGAGGACGCTAGGATCAGGGTTGCATTGGCGAGGAAGAGGTATTATGCTAGTATAAGGAGGGCTGCTGAGGCTGGTGATGAGGTTTCATGGGGTTGGGTTAAGCTATTTACCTCCCTAGCTAGAACACTAAGGGTTAGGGTCTAGATTGGAGCTCTTCGCACCAACAAGTATAAGTAGGGTTTGGATGGCGAGCTTCGAGTACTCTGGGGTAGCGAGCTTAGGCGGCCTAGGGGAGGCTGTAAGAGCTAGGGCTGAGATGCTTGCTAGGAGGGGTGTTAGCGTCACCGTCTTCATGCCATCCCATGGCAGGTACATGGATCCCTTGTTAAGGGTTAAGCTAGGGCTTAGGGATATAGGTTTTTCAGAGTGCGGTTACAGGAGAGGTGTTGACGGGGTATACTACCACTACTGCATCGGAGCTGAGGAGGCTAGGGTTAACGGTGTTAGAATAGTGATGTTTAAGGGCCTCGATAGGGTTACTAGGAGTGTTCTAGATGAGTGGAGCATATACTCGATGGCTGAGGAGAAGGCGTCACTCCTAGCTAGAGCTCTTAAAGCATATACACAGCGAGCCGGAGAGCTCCCAGATCTCATCGACGTTCACGACTGGCACAGCGTCCTAGCAGGGGTGACTGTTAAACAGGAGGTTGAGAGGAGGGGGTTAGCTACACCGTTAGTCTATACGATACACCTATCAGGCTCACCTAGCTTCCCCTGGCACTACGCATCCCAGGACTGGTCAGGTTTATCCAACGGACCTCACCTGGTTTGGAGGGTTACAAGGCATGATGTTGAGTATTACAGTCGTGTATGGGATTCCGTTAACGGTAATGTTGAAGCCTTCGGCGTCCAAGAGGCTGATGTTGTGGTTACCGTGAGCGTATCCTATCTCAGAGAGGAGCTTTTCAGGAGGTATGGAGATTGGATTGCTGGTAAGTCATGTGTCGTCTATAACCCTGTAGATCTTAGGGTTAATGATGTTGAGAAGTGGATTCTAGAAAGGTATGGTGGGCTCCATGGAGGTGTAGAGTGGAGGGTTTTAGATGAAATGCTAGAAGGGTATAGGAGGATGGGTTACCTCGATAGGGGCGGTGTCCTCCTAGTAGCCCTGGGTAGGCTTACATGGCAGAAAGGCTTCGATGTAGCCGTTAGAGCCCTAGACCACTCACCTTCAACGAGACTACTGGTTCTAGGTGTATCTATTGGAGACCAGGGGTTTGAGAGCGAGCTTAGGAGGCTTGTTGAGGAGAGGCCTGGTAAGGCTATGGTTTTACTCGATAGAATACCTGTTGACGTTAGGAACGCCATAGTGAGGCTGGCTAAGGCAACAGTAGTCCCTTCAAGGTGGGAGCCCTTCGGGCTTGTAGCCGTTGAGTCTATGGCTTTAGGGACCCCTGTTGTAGCGTCAGCCGTGGGGGGTCTCAAGGAGGTTGTAGTGGATCTTAGATGGAATCCCGATGGCACAGGGTTGCTGGTTAGGCCGGGGGATCCGTGGGAAATGGGGGTTGCCATGGAGTCTATGGCGGTGTTAATGAGTAATGGTAACCCTAACGCTATCCCGTTAAACGAGCTTAGAAGCTTAGCGGGTGCCAGTGTAGAGTCTAGGATTAGAAGTAGATGTGCTAGACTTGTAGATGAGCATTTCAGAGAGCACGCTATTTACGGTCAACTTGAGGTATGCTATGAAAAGGCTAGGCAAATGGCTTATTACAGGGCCATAGCATCTCACCACGTCCAGGTGGTATAGTTGGTTGATTTAATCCTACTATTCGAGGTACACCAACCACTACGCATTAAACCTTTCATAGGCACGCCACCGGGATCGAAGGTGGAGGATCCTCTAGAGCTGTTCGACTGGGATTTAAATTGGATTGTATTCGATAGGGTTGCAGAGAATGTTTACATTAGAGCATCGAAGATAGTGTTAGAGGCTTTAAGGGAGATAGAGGAGTTTAAGGTAACCTTCAGCATCTCAGGTATAGCTCTTGAACTGATGAGGAGGAGGGCTCCCCAGGCTCTAGAGCTACTTAGAGATATAGCATCTACGGGGAGAGCTGAGTTCATGGCTCAAACCTACTACCACTCCCTCGCATGGTTCATTGATATCGAGGAGTTCACATCCCAAATCTTAGATCACGTTAAACTAGTGGAGGAACTCCTAGGATACAAGCCTACCTCAGCTGAGAACACGGAGTTCATATACAATAATGATGTAGCATGTGCTCTACACAACATGGGGTTTAAGGCTACGGTAACCGAAGGTGTAGACTGGATCCCGGGATTCAAGGGGCCTAACTATGTTTACGAAGCATACACGTGCCCCATAAGGGTTCTCACGAGGAATTACAGGTTGAGCGATGATATAGGGTTTAGGTTTAGCCTGAAGACGTGGGATCAGTATCCTCTAACAGCTGATAAGTATGCATCGTGGCTCTCCAAATCCCACGGGGATGTTATTTTGGTAGCCTTAGACTATGAGACCTTCGGAGAGCACCAGAGGCCTGAGACCGGGATATACGAGTTCCTCAAATGGCTTCCAAGAGAATCCATTAAAGCTGGTGTCGGGTTCGCAACGGTAACGGAGGCGGCTTTAAGGCATAGGCCTGTAGGGGCTCTAGACATACCGCCTTGGAATACTATAAGCTGGGCTGATGAGAGGGATTTATCTGCATGGCTTGGAAACGAGGTGCAAAGGCTTGGGCTTGATGTTTTGAAAACCCTCTATAGCTATGCTAAAGCCATAGGAGGTAGCGCTCTTAGAGCTTGGAGGCTCTACTCTCTAAGCGATCACTTCTACTACCAGGCCACTAAGATGGGGCCTGCGGGCGAGGTCCACAGTTACTTCAACCCGTATAGGAGCCCTTATAAGGCTCAGATAGTGTACCATGTGGCTCTCAAGCTCCTAGAGGAGCACCTCGTTAGACTTGCTAGAGCTGACTACTGCAGGTTCCTAGAGAGGTTTAGAGCCCCTAAGAGCCTCTGCTACCACATAACCCTATCTGACAGCTTCTTGGAAGCATGTTCTCTAAAGGAGCTCGGAGAAGTGCTAGAAAAACTACCCAAGCATATAGCCGAAGAGCATGTAGCGAAAGGCTATATCGATAAGTGGGTTAGAGAGGTTCTCCTAGCCGAGGGGGGTCTAGAGTATGTTAGATCAATGTGCTCAAGCCTAACACCACTCTATCCCAGCACGATATAGTGTTAATAGGCTTCAACCCCACTAGATTACAGGGGGTGTAGGCTCTAGTCTTGATAACAAAAGCTTTCATACCGGTGGGGGGTCTAGGGACCAGGTTATACCCGTTAACTGTTGAAACCTCTAAGGCTATGGTGAGATTTCTTAACAACTTCCTCATAAACTTTATAATAAGGAGGCTTGCATCCCAGGGTGTGGAGGAGTTCTACTTAGGTGTTAGCGGTTACTTTAACTACAAGGCTTTGCACGACCACCTAGGCGGAGGTTTCAGGATTAGATTAGCTCCTGGAGTGAGTAAGCTCGTTAGAATAAGATATCAGCCTAACGAGGATAGTGTTGGTAACGCTCATTCTATAAGAATACTCCTGGAATACTATAAGATTAAAGAGCCCATATTAGTCGTCCAAGGGGATACGGTGGCTGACGTTAATGTAAGGAAGCTCTATAGAAGGCACAGGGAGGCGGGGGCTTTCATGACCATAGCTTTAAAGGAGATAGAGGATGTCGAGGAGTTAAAGCACTTTGGCGTAGCGGTCTTAGACGAGAATGGTTTAATAAGGGGGTTCGTTGAGAAGCCTAGGAGAGTTGAGGAGGCCCCATCGCGTCTAGTTAATACAGGTATATACGTTATATCAGAGGAGATGGTAGAGTTCCTGTTATCAGAGGAGTTTGGTAAGATGGTGGAGGGGGGCAGGGCTGATTTCGGAGCTCACGTTATACCAAAGATTATATTTGATGGGAGGAGGGTTGTAGGCTATGCTATGGACGGATACTGGTTTGATATCGGGACACCGGAGAGGTACATAGAGGCTTCATTATACCTGCTTAGAACCCTCAAAGCAGAAGAACTAGAGGTAGCAACAGTCTATAGAGGCGTTAGAATGCAAGGTTACAGCCCAGCTTCAAGAGCGTTACACATTGACCTTGTTGAGAGAGCTGCACGTGGAGTAATAACCTTAGACGGAGACGTACTCCTAGGCCGGCATGTGAGGCTAGAGGATGACGTGAGGATCGCAAACGCCATAATAGACAACTACACCATAGTGAAGAGAGGGTCTAACATAGAGGAGAGCGTGATCATGGATAGAAGTGTTATAGGCCAGAGATCTACAGTTAGAGGTAGCATTATAGGAAGGCATGTGAGTATCGGAGGAAACGTTAAAATGAATGCAAGCTACATAGGAGATAATGTGATCTTAGAGGATAACGTTATACTTGAAAACTGCAAGGTATGGCCTCACAGGATTGTCAAAAGCGACTATAAATGCATAAACGAAACCATAACATAAGACTGGGAGGAGCTCTGCATAAGACACCGAGTGGCCTTGAAAGCTTCCGGGGGCTATCATGATGCTTTAGGTAGATATAAGTGTTCTCCTAAACACCTAACACCTCCCAGTTAATACTATAAGGAGGGTTTGAAGCTTATAACATTATTCTATAAACTCAGATATTCCAAATCACTTACCTCCTACTATCTCGTTGCAGGAGCTCCGCTTCTCCTAAAGCTATTAGGCTCCTAGAGAACTCCTAGACCTGCTCCCTCTCCTATTTCAACTTTAAGGATTCTAAATTTTCCAGGTATTAGAGTTTTAATCTGTTCTACGTCTAAGGCCATGGCTAGGGGTTTACTCTCGCTATCCAAGGTTTTAACAAGCTCGTCTTTAACCAACCCAGCTTCATCTAATCTGCTATCTCCGGGTGCTAGGATGGTGTATGCTATTGAAGCTCTCCTAACTACTCTCTCGCTCCCCACGAAAGCTAGGGGGTTTCCTTCATTATCCAATGCTAGTCCTAGAGCTAGCAGGAGTCTAACACCACGTATGTAGTTTCGCTCACCGTAGATCATGAAAGCCCCTGTCCTCAGATACTCTCCGGCTGGGGCGCTTTTGGAAACCTGGTTTCCGTAAACCCAGTACACGTCTACGCTTGCTAAACCAGCCTTCCAGGCTCTACTGTAGCATGCAGCTATGATAGCTGCGTCCTCCACATCTTCCCTGGAGGGCTCTCTACCCTGTGTTTTGACTATGACAGCCGAGCCTCCCTGTATATCAGCGTGTAGGAAGAGATCTCTTTCATCCAGGTATCTTCTAACTAAGCTCTCATTCTGGCTAGCATCCCTACCACCTATTACGAGGAACCCGTTGGATGTCAAAGTCCATCTAAACCTCTCGAACCAAGCTATCCTCCTAGCTCTAGCTCTTAGAGTTACAACTCTAGCTTTAGCCTTCAACTCTAGCTCTGAAAGCCTCCCTAGAGCCTCTACTACAGCCTCCCTAGCCCTCCTAGCCTTCCCCTCCAACTCTCCAGCCTCCCTGTACAACCTAACTATAGCGTCCTGAACCCCCTCTCCATAGTTAAGCCTCACTCTAACACCTTCTATATCCACGTAGTAGAGGCCTTTATTGAAATCAACCTCTACAACGCTACCACACCTACTCACATCCCTCAACCTCCAAGACTTCCTAACACACTCAATCAACGACTCCACCACCCCATAGTTCCTAGCTAGAATTTCCGCCTCCAACCTCCTAGCACCGGCCTCAGCTCTATACCTAGCCTCAAGATCCTCAGCTTCCCTGAGGCTCTTCTCAAGCTTAGCAATCTCATCTCTCAAATGTTGATCCTCAAAGGTAACCCTTGAAGAGAATAGCTCGTCTAGAGCGTCATCGAAACTATCAAACTCTTTAACAAAGCCCTCAGCAACCCTCCTAGGCTTGAAGGGCGTAGCCTCAAAGGGTGCGCCCTCCTTTAGCAAAAGGTAACCCCTACCCTCAAGGGATTCCCTATAGAGATCCCCGAGCTCCTCCCACACCCTCCTGAAAACATCGAAGCCCAGCGTCTTAGGATTTGATTCTAAGCTCACGTTAGCTCTAAATAAAACCTCCTCTGCAACCTCACCGGGCAGCCCAACACCTCTAACTAAGCCCCTAACAATATCCACGCCAACACTAGCTCTAGAAGCTAGATCCTCTAAGCTTAACTTGAACGGGTTAACGGTTTGAAGTGGCGGGGGCCTGTACTGGACGCCAGGCTTTACAACTCTATCTCTCAACTCTGCATACCTAGAAGCTGCAACCACCCTACCCTCGTTAACTAAAACTGCAAACCCTCTTGGCAGAAGCTCAACGTATAGCTCTACCCCGCCTGAAAACGCGAACTTCAACACCCTATCGAAGCCAAGTTGCTCGACACCATCGAGCTTCCTATCCCTAAGATGCCTTTTAACAACAGAGGGGAACCCGCGAGATGCCTCCTTCAACTTAGAAACTCTACTGGTGACATGAGCTCTAACCCCAGCCTCCAAGGCTAAGAACCTAATGCTACCACCTACCCTAAGCTTAAGGTATATGGTATCTCCTAGAGTATACACATTATCAACTCTACCACCTACGAGACCACTAGATCTATAAACCCACACATTCACATCAAGGTTACTCATAGAAACCCTAGCCATCAGACACCCCTAGCGTGAAGGCTGAGATTGAGGCTTCACCACACCCTCCTCACTAAGTTTTCTAAGCTTAGGGTATATGAAGACAACTTTAACCATCATGACGTATAGTTTAAGCTTCATAGCATACTCTCTCAAATCCATCCTACCAGATTCGTAGCCCTCATTCCATATGAGGTCGGCAATCCTATCAAGCTCCCTAAGATCAGCTAATGTAAGCTCCTCGGGATCCTTGGCTAGAAGCTCGTCAAGCCTCCTAGCAACCTCCTCAGTATAATACTTAGAGGTGGGCTGAGGTCTCAGAGAACCTAGAAAACCCTTAAGAGCTAAAACCTCACCCCTAGATGGCATACCTTTAGCTTCAAGTAGTGATACGAAGATCTCGTTATACTGTATGAAGACATCCCTAAAGCTAGAAAACTCCTTCTCAAGCCTCTCAAACCTCTCATCGATTAAATTAAACCTCCTACCAAGCCAGTATGCTAGAGAAGCTACACTTACCAATATGGAGGCTAGCACCGGTATTAGTATTGATAGTACTGTCACGATATCGACCAAGACGAACCCCTAGTATACCGTACTCCATGAGAGCTTAATATGCTTAACGTTCACACATACTACTCTAATTGAAACTTGGGGTTATCGAGTTTTATAACATTACGTTGCCATTGTCTACCATATCGGCTTTAATACCCCCCTTGGGTCGAGGGCTTTCTTAACCCTCTCTAGTACTACCCTGGACTGCCCTGGATCTATCTCAACCCATCTCGCTCTAAGCAATCCTATGCCGTGGTGGTGGCTTAGTGTTGCTCCTGCTCTCATAGCTTGTTCTAAGGCTGTATCCACTATTCTCCAGTAGAGCTCCGGGTTCTTCTCGTATACTATTGTAAAGTATAGTGCTACTCCTGTTAGGTAGAAGTGGGAGGCGTGGCACATCACCGCTATGTTTCCAAGCCTCTCTAACCCCTCTCTCACACTTGTATACGCTTTATAGGCTTTAGACCACGTTGTAGCTATGTCTATTGTCTCAAACCACAGGTTTAGGGAGTCTAGGAGCTTCATTTCATCTAAGTACTTGAACCTCTGGTCTAGCCATTTGTTGAAGAGCTCCTCTCCAACGTAGACTCCTCCCATCGACTCCACGAGTCTAGCTGTTTTACTCCAGAGTAGTGTTACTAGATCGCTGTCCCAGCCCTCGTAGCTTAGAAGGAGTATTGGCCTGCTCCTATCGAACCTAAGTAACGCTTCCCTGTCATCGCTAACCCTGGCTATAGCGGGTTTAAACCCTCTTAGTAGGAGCTCTCTAACCACCTTCAGCCCGAGTTGGAAGCTTGGTACCTCGAAGGCCCCTTTAAGGACGTACTCTGGTTTAGGTATTACTCTTAGGACAGCCTTGGTTATGATACCTAGAGACCCCTCTGATGCTATGAACAGGGATTTAATGTCGGGCCCCATCGCGGATCTAGGGGTTGTAACACTCCTAGTCCATACAACCTCACCTGTTGGTAGGACAACCTCTAGGTTTACAACTACATCCTCTATACCACCATAGCCTGTAGTATACTGACCTACCCCGCCTGCTGCTATGCTCCCACCTACACTAGCTATGTCGAAGGACTGTGGGGTGTAGCGTAGCGTGTACCCCCTCTCGTTAAGCCATAACTCCACTTCTCTTAGCAGAGCTCCAGCTTCAACAGTTACTATGAGATCCTCCTCGCTGAACTCCAGGATCCTATTAAGTCTTGAAAGGCTTAGTATAACGCAGCCCTCCCTAGGCGATGTAGCTCCTGTAACGCTAGAACCACCACCGTACGGTATAATGCAGACCCCCTGCTCCCCAGCTAGCCTAACAAGCCTAGATACCTCCTCAACACTCTCCGGGAACAATACAGCCTTAGCCCTAGAACTCCATAGACCCATCTTCTCAAGTAGGATTGCCAGAGGCCACCAATCCCTAGAATACCTATCTATGATATCGCCTTCAACGTAAACCCTATCACCTAACAACCTACGAGCCTCGGCTATGAAACCCTCAAATCCCATCTGGAGCTCTCCTCCCACAACCTCAAATCAGTCTTAATAACGCTATCACCGGGTTTTACAGTTAAATCAATATCAGCTAGCCTCACTAGGTCGTCGAAGCTAATACCACCTTCATATAGTGCTACAAGTAAAGCCACACCCCGGCCCGTGGCATCGCAACCTCTAACACGCTCTACAGCCACTCCACAAGCTGTTGATAGGAGTTTAAGGTAGGAGGAGCTCCTACTAACACCACCATCAGCTCTAATAACTTTGACACCACCTGCAACCTCCCCCACTGTTTTAACAATACTACAGGATGCTAAGGCTAAACCCTCAATGAAACCCCTCACTACATCAGCTCTCGTCATCCCAGGCCTCATACCGTATAATAGACCCGAACCATAGCTCCTCAATGTCGGGAAGCTCATCCCGGTTATTGATGGCTGGAATACAATACTAGCCTTAGCCCTCTCCACCAGCTCGTCCACCTCACTTAGATCCCTTAGTAGCTCTACTGAGAGGAGCCACTCTAGAACCGTACCACCTGACTGGTTAAACCCTTCGATACCGTAACCTCTACGTCCATCAATACTGTATAGGACAACAGGTATTAAACCCCTTCTTGGCATCATGAAATCCCTTGTTGGTGTATCAGCGAAAACCCCAGTTCCACTTGTCAGCTTAACACAGCCTAGGTTAAAACAAGACGACCCTATAACTGCAGCCTGCTGATCAGCTATCAAAGCTACCACATCTACACCATCAACAGACCCTATGTAGGCATTGTTATCTACAACCTCTGGGTCTACAGCCTTGGGGATTCCGAGGATTTCATAGGTTACCGTAAGGCGTTTCAATGTTTTAGGGTGAAGTAGACCTGTTAGAGCCTCGTTTGTCACATCATTAACATATCTCCTCGACACCAGGAATGCAATGTAGGAGCTGACGGTTCCAACGTAGGCATCACCCCTCTCAACCCTAGCCTTTAAATCTCCTCTTGTTTCTAGTAACCACTTCATTTTAACAGCTGGGCTATCAACTCTTAGTATCTTATCGAGGGGAGGTATGAGTTTTAAGATCCTATAGAGGGGCCTGGATAACACTTCTGCAGACCTTCTATCAAGCCATGTTATGATATCTGTTAGAGGGTTACCATTCTTATCCCATGCTAGGACTGAAGCTCTATACGTTGAAATCCCAAGCCTCCTAACTCCTAGGCTACGAGCCTTTCTAATGAAATGCTCGAAAGCCTCCTTCAAGATTGTAGGGTTATGTGCCCTCATATCACTTGATAGCTGAGTCCTAGCGTACACCCTCTCATCGTAAACCATATTGAAACTGCCATCATAGACTTTAAGCTTAATACTAGTAGTTCCCACATCTATAACACCGTAAGCTCTACTCACACCTCACACCCCCTCAACTGAGATTCTCACGGAGCTCAAACCACCTACGTCAACCACAGCATACCCCATACTTAGGTCTACAGACACTCCGTTAACCTTAACCCTCCCACCTCTAGGTCTTGCTATGAGGATTCTCTTTAAACATCTTCTAACAACCCTAGGAAACACCTGGATGTCACCTTCCACCACCACTCCGATCCTTTCATTTGACTCACAGGCCATGTTCTCAGCTAGAAGTTTAGAGGTCTCAACTAGAGCTTGAGGTTCGTAGACCTCTACAGCCGCGTGGCCTACCACATCGAAGTTGGGGAAGGGGTTCCAGGCTTTGAATATAGCTGTTACAAGCGTATCAACTTCAAGTATACTGCTCCCCACTAGGACTGATTCTACCCTCGCAACCCCCATAACTCTCCTTACACGCCCCTCTAGAACCTCTATGTGATCCGGGGTTTTAGCCGGGGTTTTCTCCGGTGCTACTATGTAGATCTCCCTAGCACCCGCTTCTAGGAGTTTTTCAGCTAGGAGTACACTATACCTGTTATACCCGTATATGGCTATTCTCCTACCAATACTTAGACCTTCCATGGTTAGATCTAGTGCGACGTGGAATGGGAAGACACCTGAGGGTCTATCACCTAGGATGCCCAGCTCTGCTGGTGAGGGAACTCTAAAACCTATAGCCGTAATACCTCTCACTACCCCTTCAACACCTGACCTGGAGACTGCTAGGGTTCTACCGCCTACCCTTACAATAGCTTTCTCCAGCTCTACGGGGATATCTGAGAGCTTATCCAGTATTCTTCTAGCGTCCCCATCGATAATGGATATGCCGCCTACCCTCCTTCTAAGCTCTAAGACTCTAACCTGAAACCCTCTATCTAGGAGCTCCCTAGCCAGCGTTAACCCTGATAGGCCGGCTCCAGCTATGACATCTACTCCGCTATCCAAGACCCCTCACCGCCTTTAACAACATATCTTGGCTCAACACCAGTCATTCTTGAGAACTCGATCAAAGCCCTTCCAAGACAATGCTGGCCCTGGCAGGAGCCCATGGCCAGCTTAGTCCTGAATATAACCCCATCAAGGGTTCTAGCACCTCCTCTAACAGCCCTAGCTATATCAGCTAGGCTAACACTCATACAAGGGCACACTATGACCCCCTCATCACCTTGGACACTTAAACCTAGCACAAGCTTATCACGTGTCGAAAGATACCTTAGGCTTGGAGGCCTCCTCTTCAAACCCAGCTTTAAACCAGCCTTCCTAAGCATATCCAATACCATGACCGCTATAGCTGGAGCTGCTGTGAGACCAGGAGAGTCTATGCCCACTATGTTTACAACCCTCCTACTTGTAGGCGAGTACGCTATTATGAAGTCCCCCTTACGGCTTGTAGGTCTAAGCCCTGCATAGGCCTTAATAACCCTTCCTCTAACCTTGACTATCCCACTAAACCTTCTAAGTAGAACCACTACATCTTCATGGTACACCCCTCTATCCCCTTCGGAGATGTCGCTAGCCAGGTTAGGCCCCCATATCGTGTGACCCCACGTTGTTGGAATCACACCACCCCCCTTGGTGCCTCTACGCTCTAAGAGCACTAGAGGAGCTACTATGTTGCGAACCTGCAGCCTATCAAATACCAGCATTGAACCCCTCCTACCCTCCACTCTAACCTTAAAACCCGTCTGTAAAGCTATGTAATCAGAGTTGAGACCTGCAGCGTTGACAAGAAATGAGGCTTTAAGGGAGCCCCGCGTAGTTTCAATATCAACGCGATCCTGGGACACATTTACACCGGTAACCCGGGTTCCTAGATGGAATACCACGCCCAAGGATCTACAAGCTTCGAAGAGCTTGTAGATTAGATCGAAGGAATCGACTATAGCGTAGCCGTCTACAGCTATAGCAGCCCAGCCTCTCACATTAGGCTCTACATCCCGTAACTCCCTACCACCCACTATGCCGACCTTGAAACCCCTAGTCTCGTATAGAAGTTTTAATACAATGTAGAGGAGCGGTAAAATGGCGAGCTGAACAGCGTTACTAGCAACTAGTAAAGCCTTCAACCTCCTATACCTAACCCCCAACTCTCCAACAAGCCTATCGTAGAGCCTATTACCATGTACTGCCAACACGCTCTTCAAGGAGGAGAATGGGGGTTGGATTACATGCATAACACCAGCATGGCCTTTAGAGACACCGAAGCCTGGCTCCAAGTTCTCATCTACAACTGTGACACTAACACCATGTTTTGAAAGCTCATATGCTACAAGGAGGCCCACGACCCCCGAGCCTACAACCACTACATCGTATCGCTCCACAGCCCACCCCATAGCCCTCCAGTCATATTTAAAGTTAAAGAATTTTAAGTCTAGGCCTGTATGCGGGTTTAACGTTTTATAGTTAAGGTTAATAGGTTCTCTCAACACCATCTAAGGTAAAGCTCCCGCTCTCACTGGGAGGGTTCCCCCATGGGGGTTATTGAGGCTGGTATAGCTGTTGTCCATGGTAGGATTGTTGAGGGTTTTAGGGCCCCCTTTAGGGAGGATGCTTACTACGACGTTGTCCTAGTCCCCGGTTTTAGTGATGGCCATGCTCACCCTCAGGTTGTCGATGGCGGTCTTAGGCGTGGTGTTAGGTGGAGGGATTCCTATGAGTGGATTAGGGAGAGGGATATGGTTGTTGATGAGGTTATGGTGAGGAGGGATCTTAGTGTAGCATCTAACTATGGTTAGAGCTTTCAATATTTCTTTATGAGCTTTCAATATTTCTTTTGCTTCTTCAATACTAATCCCTGGCTTAGCTGTAACTAACTTTTCTCTTGGTGTCATAACCTCAGAAATTTTCTTTTTCCCATCCTCAAATACAATATCCCTATAAGTCACTATACCAAGCAAATGATTTGATTCATCCGCCACCAAAAACTGTTTACCTTATATTGTCTTGACATCTTACGCATATCATCTATAGTTGCGTTGGGATAAATTGTGTAAGGTTTTTCGATGATTATTCCCTCTGATCTTTTAACCTCTATAACTTCTCTTACTTGTTCTTCGATTGACATAAACCTGTGAATAACTCCAACACCACCTTCTCTTGCTATAGCTATTGCCAATCTTGCTTCTGTAACAGTATCCATTGGGCTGCTAACAATAGGAATGTTGATTTTGATCTTTTTTGTTAAAAAGGTGCTTGTGTCAACTTCCTTTCTAGAATTTATGCTTGAAGGTCTAGGAAGTAATAATACGTCATCGAAAGTAAGACCTTCGCCTTTAATAACAACCATCAATTATCCTATTAATTTTAGGAGAGATGGATATAAAAATTTATTTTAGAATTATATTATTACCTGTATTGAAAATTCACCTTTTCCCAAGGTTCTATCTCTCCTGGAACTATCTTAAAAAGAGGATGTGGCTCTATTTCTTTAAGGTCTTTTATCAACTCATAATGTGTCTTCGAACGTGTTTTTAATTTATTTAGTAAGTGTTGATACTCGTACCTTAGCTGACCAACTGTAACAGGAATTTTCTCTAAAGTTAGATCGTAGGTTTTTATCTTGCTTAAATTAAACCTGTATCCTCTTCTAATACCTTCTAGGTATACGTAGTATAGGTACGTACCAATATATAGTGATGGATTTGAAGTCTGCTTAAATCTAATTAACTGCGGATGGTTCACATAACCTTTGGTAAGTCCTAGCAAGCATTTCTGAGCTAACAGACCCTCTCTCCATAATCCAAGAAGTCCTTTAGTATCTAGGTATTTTGGGTGTATGGACCACAACCTCAAATTTTCTCACCTAAAAATCAATGTTACTAGCAACTAGTAAAGCCTTCAACCTCCTATACCTAACCCCCAACTCTCCAACAAGCCTATCGTAGAGCCTATTACCATGTACTGCCAACACGCTCTTCAAGGAGGAGAATG
>Ga0081519_100079_pt1 | contig 18607 bp, 17 predicted proteins | sample ConSprmetagenome_FD_70987 | JGI IMG/M metagenome (GOLD analysis project Ga0081519, IMG submission 70987) | Hot spring microbial streamer communities from Conch Spring, Yellowstone National Park, USA - C T=80-84 v2 (version 2) | ecosystem: Environmental > Aquatic > Thermal springs > Hot (42-90C) ...
TAAAGGTGCTAGCAAGCTACCAATACCATGTAAGGTGGAGATTAGGATGTTGAAATGACCTCCTCGCCCCTCTTTCGAAGGGCGAGTCTCCTCACATCCCTAGGAGCGTGGGTTTAACCCCACACTCCCCCGAGCAGTACGTCGAACCTCAGCCTTGGAAGCACACTCCACATCTCTCCATCCGGCCCCCATCCCTTAGGGCATCACATTTCAAGGCCGGGAGGCCACGGCCCCGGTGTTAAAATCACGACAGCTGGTTCTAGGTTTTTCTACTCTTTAGAAACTTAGCTAGGGTTACCGCTACCACTATCAACATATAATAAGGTATGAGGAGTAGGAGCATACCCACCCCTGAGGGGTCGGGGCTTATAAGAGCTGCTATAACAGCTGATGCTATGAGTAGGGCTCTCATAACATTACCTGTTAGCGACGGTATCTCGACGACCCCCGCATAGACTAGGATGAAGATTATTAGTGGTACTTCGAATGCAACCCCTGTAGCTATGGTTATTAGTATGGCTGAGGACATTATATCCTCTAGGGAGGCATAAGATACAAGCCTATCTGCAGCCACTGTAGCTGATAGTATGAACATCACCTTGTAGGTGAAGGGGAGCACTATTAACAATGCGATGGAGACCCCTAGTAGGAATAAGGCTACTGCTACAACACCTCCCAGCTTAATCCACCTCTTCTCATGAGGGTATAAGGCTGGCTCTATGAAGGCGTAGATCTGGTAAGCTATGTAAGGGCTGGAGGTTAAGAAGCCTATGAGGATCGCTGAGTACATAAGTATCCTAAGCCCAGCGAAGGGGCTTTCAGCTGTAAGCTTCACCTCTATTATATGACCTCCAACCTCTATGGTCTCGGGGACAACATGGTCTAGGACCATCTTAGGGACTACGTAGAGTAGCGGTGTGTACGATGAAAGGCTTATAGGTATGAATGGTACTATGAGGGTTGCTATGGCGAACGCTATGAGAGCCCTCCTAAGCCTTATAATTAACTCCTCTAGGTGCTCCCATATAGTCGCCTCTTTACCCAACTAGACACCTACCCCGATATCCACCTTACACTTTATAGACTAAAGCTTTTTAAAACAAGTAGACTAAAGCTTTAACCCAGGGCGCTTCATACTTGAGGTTGCTGGAGCCCGGGGAGGCTATTGAGGCGGTATACGCGGTTTTCGGGAGGAGTGTTGCTGAGAGGGTTCTCCGAGAGTCTTCCATGGTAGAGCTGGGGGATCTTCATGGGAGGCTTATAGCTGAGCCTGTTAAAGCTCTCATCCCACTACCACCTACTGTTAGGTCTACTCTTGATGGTTTCGCTGTATCCGCTTCTAGCCTGGCTGGAGCCTCTAATAGTAACCCGGTTGCGTTAAGGATCTCCGGCTACTCGAGGATTGGGGATTCGAGGGTGCTAGATCTTGGGTACGGTGAGTGTATACAGGTAGATACAGGGGCTATCATACCTAGGGGGGCTGATGCCGTTATTCCATTAGAGGATGTAGTTGTAGATGGGGGTTACGCTCTATTCACCTACACCCCGCAGCCCGGTAGCGGGCTCGCCCTCCCTGCTAGTGATGTAGCTCCAGGAGATCTAATAGCCCCTAGAGGTGCTAGGGGTTACCCGGATCTCGTGGCCGCCCTAGCATCTCAGGGTTTTAGGTTTGTTAAAGCTTCTAGACGTGTTAGGGTGGCTGTTTTTAGTAGCGGGGATGAGCTATTAGAGCCTGGATCACAGTATAGGGTTGGAGGTGTATATGAGTCTAACAGGTACTATCTCAAGAACGTCCTAGGGGTTCTAGGTTACGATGTAGTTGATCTAGGCATTGTACCCGACGACTTTAACCTCGTTAGGGAAACATTGTACAAGGCATCAGAGCTAGCGGATATAGTTATTACAAGTGGAGGTACCAGTGTTGGGTTGAAGGATTACATCTACAGGATACTGGACTCCGAGGGTAGCGTGGTAGTGAGGGGTTTGAGGGTTAAGCCCGGCAAGCCTACCATTATAGGGCTTCTGAAGGGGACCCCCGTGGTGGGAATCCCGGGTAATCCTAGGGCTACAGTTAACATAACCTGGAACTTTCTAATACCATTACTCGATAGACTGGGCCTCCCAGCCTTGCTAAAAGACCCTATAGTAGGAGAGGCTGTGCTAGCGACTCCCGTCACCCTTGATAGGAGGAGGAGGCTTAGCCTACCCCTCGCCACCGTTAGGTCTAAGAAGGGTTTAATAGCCTTCCCCGTAGCCGTGGAGAGTTACATGATATCAAGTCTCCCCAAGGCAGACTCGAAGGCTGAGCTTGAGGGAGGATTGGAGGTGGATGCAGGTAGTTTTATTAGAGTACTAAGCTACAGGTTTCCTGAGCAAACGCTTATAGCATTAACAGATACTAGGCTCCTAGACCTAGGGGTTTTCGAGTCGAGGGTTGTAACATCAATAGTAGAGGATGCAGCCCCTGTAATAGAGATGCTTGAAGGCTCTAAGGTGAAAATCCTACTCTCATCTATACAGCTAGGTGGAGGAGTGGGGTTGCCTGGGAAGGTGTTGTGGAGCTCTAAGAGGAAGATTGTTAAGATAGGCACGACTAGTTGTAGAAGGGTGGCGGTCTTCAAGCCCTACACCAAGCTCCATACTGGGGGTCTGGTTGTGGATAGAGCTGAGACTGCCCTTACGCTTCTAAACCAAGGTTACACCCAGTGCTCTGTAATACCTGAGGATTACGCTAGAGATAGCCACACAGTTGTAGAGGAGTTGGGGTTGGAGGATGTGCTATTAGTCGACATGGCGTAAAACTATTTAACGTCAGGTTAAACGCTTAATCCTCGGTGCTCCGAGATTGGATGAGGTTGTGAGGGGGGATGTGCTAGTTAGGGATGTGATGAGCACCCCTCTAGTATACGTATACGCATTCCATAGCGTAAGGGAAGCCGCAGCTATAATGGTGGAGAAGAACGTTGGAAGCGTGGTAGTTGTAGATGAGGCTGGAAGGCTAATTGGTATAATGACGAGGACTGATATACTGAGACATGTGGTGGCAAAAGGCCTTAACCCGGATAATGTTAGGGTAAGCGATATAATGACGAGAAACCCTCTCTACGTGCTAGCAGACACCCCAGTAGAGGAGGCGGCAAGGCTAATGGGGTCTAGAGGTGTAGGCCACCTACCGGTGCTAGATCAGAAAACGTTTAAGCCAATTGGTATGATATCGAAAAGGGATATACTGAGGATAGCCCCCCACTATATAACGCTAGTGTACGCTCTAAGAGTCGAATCTGCAGGTAGCCAGGGTAGAGAGTAGCGGCCTCCCAGCTCTAAGGCTGCCTAGCAGGGTTCCACGTGAGCCGCGCCCCTCCTTTAAGTCATTAAGGCTTTAAAGCCCTAGATCCGGCTGTCGTCCTAGGGGTTGGCGTTGGGAGTTAAGCCTACTATTACAGAGTTGTTGTTGAAAGCTGTGGGGGCTTCAGAGCCTAGCGGGGATCCAGCTCATAAGAAGATCGGGGATCTCCCGTTCGAGAAGGTTGTTGAGATAGCTTTAGAGAAGAAGCAGGATCTCCTAGCTAGGAGCTTGAAGGCTGCGGTTAAGACTGTGCTTGGATCCGCTAGGAGCATAGGTATAACCGTTGACGGGAAGGATCCTAAGGTTGTCTCAATGGAGGTTGATAGAGGAGCTTACGACCATGTACTGGCTAGGTACGAGGATAAATGGATCTCAGCTTAACGTTTTAAGCCTCGGTATAATATGATCCTAGGGAGTCGGTTATGCCATTTAGTAGGGAGACTATAATAGAGTCTATTAGGGGGAGCCTGGAGGTAGGTAAGCCTAGGAGGTTTAAGCAGAGCGTAGAGTTGATTGTGGTTTTAAGTGGTTTAGATCTTAAATCACAAGAGGCTAAGCTAAGAGAGGTCGTTATCCTCCCCAGAGGCGTAGGGAGGGCTCAGAGGGTCTGCTTCGTAGCAGAAGGTGATATGCTATTGGAGGCTAGGAAGCTTGGAGTTGAAGTCTACTCTAGAGACGATATACAGGCTCTTAGCAAGAAGGATGCTAAGAGAGTGGCTGAGAGATGCGACTGGGTTCTTGTGAGAGCAGATATAATGGGCGTTGCCGGGAAGGTGCTCGGCCCAGCCTTAGGACCTAGAGGTAAAGCTCCAATCCCTGTGCCACCAAACGCTAATGTAAGGGAGCTTGTGGATAGATATAGTAGAGCTGTGTGGGTTAGGATTAGAAACCAACCTCAAATAGCTTGTAGTATTGGAACGGAGGATATGAACGTTGAGGACTTAGCTGAGAACGCCTTAACAGTACTGGATCTAGTAGAGTCTAAGCTAGGATCTCAGAGGATAGGAGCTATCTATATCAAGAGGACCATGTCACCCCCCGTTGAGTTGAAACCCTTGTAAGCGAGGTTCTCGGAGATGCCCTCCCATCACATTAAACGTTTTATGGTTGAAGACAGGCTAGTAGATTATCGTGAGCCGCGTCACACCCTGGGGAGCCTCCCAAGCCCACTATGGAGTTCTATGGTGAGCTGTGTATGTTTCAGTAGAGGGTTCGATGGGGGGTTGTAGCTGTGCTTGTGGGTAGGAGGAGTGTTAAGATACAGCCTTGGAAGGTTGAGGTTGTTAGAGAGCTTAGGGATCTATTCCAGAAGTACCCTGTGGTTGGGATAGCTGATGTAACTGGAATCCCCGCAGCCCAGCTACAGGTTATAAGGAGGAGGCTTAGGGATAGGGTTTTATTTAAGGTTGCTAAGAAAACCCTCATACTGAAGGCTCTTGAGCAGTCTGGTTTGAATTCTGAAAGCGTAGAGCCCTACCTTAGGGGTACTGTTATGCTTATGTTCACTGATATCAACCCCTTCAAGCTGTATAAGCTACTGGAGTCGGAGAAGGTGGCTATAGAAGCTAAACCCGGCCAGGTTGCCGTTAAGGAGATAGTGGTTCCTGAGGGGCCTACAGATATAACACCAGGCCCTATGCTAGGTGTTCTAGGGAAGCTTAAGATACCCTACGAGGTTAGAGGTGGGAAGGTCTACGTTAGGAAGAGCACTGTTGTAGCCAAACCAGGCGATGTTATAAGCTCTGAGCTTGCAAGCATACTGTTAAAGCTAAACATTAAACCATTCGAGATAGGTGTCGAACCCCTAGCAGTCTACGATAGAGGAGTCGTGATACCCAGGGAGGCGTTGAAGCTAGACCTAGAGTCTTTCAAGAAAGAGCTTGTAGAGTCTGAAAGCGAAGCCCTAAGACTAGCAGTAGGCATAGCCTACATAGAGATACCTGAGGTTGCAAGCCTAGCACTACTAGAGGCTGTGAGAGCCGCTGCAACCCTAGCTGAGACCCTGGCAATACCAACACCGGACCTGGTAGAGCTAGTGCTAAGGAGAGCTCTAGTAGAGGAGACTTTAATAGTGGCAGCACTAGGAGAGAGAGCTAAAGACCTAGGCTTAGAACCTGTTCAAACAGTAAAGCAGGTAACACCTAGAGAGGAGAGGAGGGAAGCTAAGGTAGAGGAGGAGAGGAGAGAGGAGGAGAAGAAGGAAGAAGAGGTTGATATATCAGCAGGGCTGGAAAGCCTATTCGGGTTTTAAAACTAAAACCACTACTTTTTAAGGGTTAGACTAGATTGAATATGCTGGAGGTGTAATGTATGCCCCAGGAGGGTAAGGCGTACATACATGTAGCCCTAGCACTATACTTCGCGGGGAAGCCTATAACAGAGGAGAGCCTGAGGAGTGTGATAGAAGCGATAGGCCTCAACGTAGACGATGTAAGGATTAAGATGCTAGTAGCAAGCCTATCGGAGATAAACATAGAGGAGGTCCTCAAACAAGCTGTAGCAGCACCAGTAGCGGCCCCGGTAGCAGCGCAGGCAGCAGCTCCAGCTGCGGCACCGGCAGTAGCTGAGGAGAGGAAGGAGGAGAAGAAGGAAGAGGAGGAGAAGAAGGAGGAAGTGGATATAGCCTCTGGGCTTGAGAGCCTATTCGGGTTCTAGCGTGAGCTCAGAGAAGGTAGCGTTAAACACAATCTCCTGGAAAACCTCAAACTTTTAAGCACCAAGCTACATCTCTCCAACCTCCTAGGGTTGAAGGGTGGAGTATAGGGCTACCGTGATAGAGCCTCCGAGAGCTCTCGTTAGGAAGCCTAGGCTTGTAAAGTACGGTAAGGTCAACCTCGGGTTAAGGGCTGGGAGGGGGTTTAGCCTTGGCGAGCTTGAAGCTGTAGGTTTAGATGTGAGCACTGCTAGGAAGCTAGGCTTATACGTTGATGTTAGGAGGCGTAGCGTGAGAGAGGAGAATGTGGAGCTCCTGAAAAACCTCCTAAGAGGGGTAGGCTTGGAGGCTTAGAGGGGTTTGGTGGGGCGCCTCCTAATCCTAACAGCTCTCACCCTCGCCTTACTACTGGTAGCACAGTCAACCCTACAGCATGCAACCTGGCCTACCAGGCTAACCCTAAGCTCTAGCTACGGAGATTGCGGCTCCTGGGATGCGCTGGCCGTCGTCGTCAGGGTTGTTGATGGTGATACCTTCAGGGCTACGATTACATGTGTTAGCGGGGCTTTCAGCAATAGGGTTAACATAGGCACCGAGTATAGGGTTAGGCTAGCCGATGTAAACGCGCCGGAGCTAGGAACGGTTGAAGGTGAGAGGGCTAGGAGAGCTCTCGAAAGCCTAATCCAGGGTAGGACTGTCTTGCTAGACGTAGACGGTGTAGACGTGTTCGACAAATACGGTAGGGTTATAGCGGTAGCGTACATAGAATACAATGAAACACACCTACTGAATATCAACAAGTGGCTTGTAGAGGAGGGGTACGCAAGGGTGTGGGATCACCCTAACGAGTTCAACCCAGGAACCTGGAAGCTATACAAACCGAGGGGGAGGATAGTAGCGGGGACAGAGGCTAAGGGTAGCGAGGACACCCGGATACACGCGGCCCTAGCGCTGGTAGCAACAATAGTGATAGCACTCCTAGCACTCACACTACTGAGAAGACCCAAACGTTAAACCCGACAGCAGGACAGCTAGTAGAGTGTATAAAGTAACCCCCATGATGACGTCCATAGCCATCAACGTTAAACCCAAGCACCTACAACCAAAACCCCTAGGGCCGACGGGCATCAAGGTTACTTGGGTTAGAACACTAAGCTCTACTCTAGAGAGTATATAAGGCTTCAACTACTAGGGGTATAATGGTGGATGGGAAGCCTGAGGAGGATAACTGGATGGTGACATGGGAAGACTTACTAGTCTCATTCGTATCCCAGGCTCCATGGGCTCTCGTCATACTCATCGTAGTTATAGTTATGCATGTGAGGTTAAGAGATGAGCTAAATGGGAGGATTGAAAGACTAGAGAGAGAGCTGGATCAAAGAATTGACAGGTTGGAAGGGGAGCTAGATGGGAGGATTAATGAACTGGAGAGGGAGCTAAATGGGAGGATTAATAGGCTGGAGAGGAGGATAGACTCTCTTGAGAGGCTCCTACTAGGCATTGCGGCCATCCTGGTATCCAAGGGTCTCTTGGCTAGGGAGGAGTTCGAGTTCGTAAGATCCATATCGGAGATGCCAGAGCCTAAGAGCAAGTACTACACGAAGGCTGACGCGGAAGAGCTTAGGAGGCTTTGGAGTAAGGATATAGATGAGTATACTGAGGAGGATGTGGAGAAGATACTGGAGATAGCGTTGAAGATTAGAGCTGAGGGGGTGGAGACGGGTAGAAGGGATTTAATAGACGCGTACTACATGATAGGAGCGTTCGCAGAGCTCATGAAGGTATACCTATTAGTCAAAAGGATGAAAGCTAGGAAGGCGCAAAAGGAAACCAGCACACAATCCCCCAATCCTTAAAGGCGATGAGCCTTATGATCCTACGGCTCTTGGCCTCCTCTCAGGGCGTATATCTAAGCTCTAGGGCCTTAAATGGTGGAGTCTAGCTCTTAGCTCTTCTAGCTTTGAGCTGCTGGTACACCATGTATGTTAGTGCTAGTGCTAGTGATGTGGTTGTAGATGCTAGTAGTATTGTTCTCGCGGTTTGCTCTGGCTGAGCGTACTGGAATACGTTTAAAGCACCGTTAACCCTTGGGGCCTCGCAGCCTCAATAGACCTCATCTTAGCCTGCATACTGTAGAAACCATACATTGCAATAGAAACCAAGGATGACAGTAAGGTAGGCTTACACTCCTTCTAAGGAAGCTCAAAACTACACCTGCCTCACTTAGGAGCCCACTATAGGGACAGTAGAAGCCAGATCGAGATTACCACCTCTTTCGATATAACCTTCAATCACACGATTATCGTGCAACCGTGTGAGAGGTGTTAGAGAGTCTGAGGCTAACTGAGCTAGAGCTCCTGTGAGGATCCAAGGCTGGTGTGGCGGGCCCGGGGGGATTTGAACCCCCGACCGCCGGCTTAGGAGGCCGGCGCTCTATCCTGGCTGAGCTACGGGCCCTCCCCCGGGAGCCCCTCTAGACTGTAGTAGGGGGTGGGGCTTATATACACATCCATTCACTCCTCGACCGCAACCCTCATTGCCGGGACTAGTGGCCATAGTGTTCACTGAAGCGTGGTACCATGGGTTTTAACATAATTCTTGTAGGGCTAGCCCCTTCAGGGTTGCCAGGTGGAGAGCTTCCACCACGATGTTGGCCTGATAGGTGGAGGTATCGCTTTTAAAGGCTTGAGGTGTTAGCGGGGATGAGCTGGTGGTTTGGTGGCTGGGGGTTGTAGATCCCATGGCTTGAAAGCCCGTCGGGCCTTCTACGTACGCTAAGGCCCTATTGCCCTCTCAACAGTGTCTCCAGCTCCTTATCGCATGGAACTGTGCTAGGTGCGACTTTGATCCCGAGAGCCTTATACCTTCTACTTAGCTCGCTACTTAGCTCGTCAGCCTTGCTCTTCAAGTAGAGGGATACCCTGCTATTGACCTTAGGTGAGTGTAGCAAGAGTATGAAGGTTGTACCTCTAATGGTGGGGTTACCTAGTAGTTCTCCTCTAAGCTCCTCACTCCCAACTATTGTTTCCAGTGTCTCTGCAAGCTGGTTTACGTCCCCAATCCTAGCTTTAGCTGTGCTCTCCACAATGAATACCACGTGTTCCATGACTACAACATAATCCGCATGCCTCCTGATTATCCCGTGCCTTTCATACAATGGATCCAGCTCTACCCTCCTCAACCCACCTAACCTAACTCTATCCTAGCCCTCTCCTCCAGGAGCTCCCTCGCCACCTCGGAGAACTCGCTATCCGGTATACCCTCCTCGTCTACCGTAAGCTTCTCCACCTTAGAGCTCCTCCCAACAGCTTTAACCAGGTATGCTGAGACCATACTTGGATCTATGGAGTCAGTGGGGCTTAGGCCTAGCCTAGCAGCCTTATCCTCACTGCCGCTCATGGCTATGAGGTTGTTTAGAGCGTGGAGCATGAAATCGCTATGTGTCGTTATCACAACATACTTACCGTGGTTAACAGCCCTTGCGATCAACCTAGCTAGGATCCTCTGAGCTCTAGGATGTAGGTGTGCCTCAGGCTCCTCAATCACGATAAACAGGTGCTTTGATGAGGCTAGAGCTAGTGCTACACTAAGAACCTCCCTGGCACCCGAGGGGGCCTCGGAGTAGTGGAGCCTCCTACCATTCCACATGCTGAGGTATACAGTGTAGACACCAGCCTCCTGGACGGGCTCCGGCTTACAACCGAGCTCCTCCAAGAGCTCAGAGGCAACAACCCAGACATCCTCTATGAAACCCCCGGTAGCTAGAAGCCTTGAGAGATCGTAGAAGAGGCTCAAGTACCCCCCATCAGCACCCCTAACATCCCTTATGACATCTATACGAGGATAAGGCCTCAAAAGAACCCTCGTAATACCAGCCCTACTGTCAGGTAGCACTGCTCTATACCATTTATACCCTTTAAAGAATGGCCTAAAGCTATCGAGAATGTAGTAGGATAAGAGGTCTTTTATCGCATAAATAAATGAATCTTCTTCAGAGAGCACCTCACCATCGCAAACCTCATAGATCTCATCATCGGATAGGTATAGGTGTACAGTCAAGTAACCCGGGTAGGGAGTGGTAGCATGTATTCTGTCTACGAAGTCCATGTTGGGTTTGTACTCCACTACTCTTACATCACCACGTTCTATCCTAAACTCTATTGAGGCCTTACTATCAACTCTAATCCTAGCCTCCCCAGCTCCCTCTCTGATTACCGAGCTCAGGCCTCCATAGAGCTCCTCAACGCTCTCCCTAAACCCTGCTGCGAGCCCCTCATGTATTGTTTTAATGTAGATCTCAACCGTTCTCCTGAGGGTATCTTCTACACTATCCCCCCTTCGGATCTCGTCTAGTAGTGTTGTGAGGGGGTCTGGGTTGCCGAGCTCCCGTGATGCTTCGAGGCTTGCAGCTATAAGCCATGCACCCGCGTCTGGCGTTGTGGTGGCTAGAGCCCATAGTGTTTGTGCTATGAGTGATTTGCCAACGCTATTCCTTCCTATGAATACCGTTAGGGGTTTGACTTCCACCTCTACCTCCTCGAAGGGCCCTATGTTTACAAGTCTAACCTTTGGGTGCAAGAGCTCGGGCCTCCAGGGCTTCCAGGTAGTGTTTGGGGTTTAAAGTCCTTGTGCTGGTTGGAGGTAGGAGCTCAGACCTTCTAGATCACGTCCACTATGTCCTTCCAGTCTCTCCAGTAGCTCTTCACCTCTCTTGGTGTTATCGTCTTGTTCTTCACCGCCTTTATGGCTTTTGCTAGTTCTAGTGCTAGTTTGTGGTTTAGCACTAGGGGTATGTTTAGGTCTGCTGCTTGTCTTCTCACCTTGTAGTCTCTCTCTGGAGCATAGCCTGTCGTTATAACCATTCCTACATCGCCTTTGGCTATCAGCTCTAGGGCTCTCCTCTCATCCACGGCCATTGAATCCCCTACCTCCATATCTTTAAGTGTTATGGTCTGGTACCCTGCTTGCTCTAGTATCCTTCTGGCGAGCTCTAGCTCCTGCCGCCCCTGCTTATCTGGGCCATATATTAGTATTAGCTGTGTCCCTTCCGGTAGGTTGTTTCCTTGTACGCTTAGCCAGCTTGATAGTAGTGCTTCCTCGTAAACCTCAGCTACTGTTGCTACCTCACCTACACTCCTCATCTCAGGCCCTAGGTGTGGGTATGCTCCTCTAAGCCTCGCCCACGAGAATTGTGGTGATTTAACACCATACCATGCTGGTTTCAACAGGTTGAATCTACCCTCTTCAACCACATCCCCTATCCTACCCTCTAGCGATGCTTGAACCGCTGCCCTCATCAGGTTGTAGCCTGTGACCTTGCTTGAGAAGGGCATGGACCTACTAGCTCTTAGGTTAAGCTCTATAACGTAGACAGCCCCATCCCTGTACAGCATTTGTATGTTGTAGGGCCCCTTGATGTCCAGGGTTTCGTTTAAAGCCATAGAGATCCTGCACGCCTCCACAACAGCATCCCTTGGTAGAAGCCTGAATGGTATGACCATAGTCGAGTCACCACTGTGAACCCCAGCTGGCTCGATATGCTCTATGACAACCCCTACAGCGCTCCTACCATCGCCAACAACGTCGACCTCGAACTCCAAAGCGTTATCCATAAACTTTGAGACAACCACAGGGTACCTGGGGGTTACCTTAGCAGCCTTCCCCAGGTACTCTAGGAGCTCCTCACTAGACCATGCAATCCTCATAGCTGAGCCGCTGAGCACGTAGCTTGGCCTAACGAGGACAGGGTATCCGACCCTCTCAGCGAACCTCAGGACCTCGTGGACGCTGGTAGCTTCAATCCACTCAGGCTGTTTAACCCCAAGCTCGTCTAGGAGTTTGCTGAAGAGAGCCCTGTTCTCGGCCATGTTAACACTGTAGCCGGGTGTCCCTAGTAGTTTAACCCTCCTCCTCTCAAGCTCCCAAGCTACGTTATTAGATATCTGCCCTCCTAGGAACGCTACAACGCCTACGGGTTTCTCAAGCTCGTATATGTCTAGGATCCTTTCAACCGTTATCTCGTCGAAGTACAGCTTATCATTGACATCCCAGTCTGTGGAGACAGTCTCAGGGTTGTAGTTCACGACTATGACCTCGTAACCTCTACCCTTAGCCTCATCGGAGAAGGTTACTATGCTCCAGTCGAACTCAACACTAACACCAATCCTAAACCCCCCAGCACCTAAGACCATAACCTTAGGCTTACTACTATCAAAACCAACATCGTGCTCCCATCCGTTGTATGTTAGGTAGAGGTAGTTCGTCCTAGCAGGCCACTCAGCTGCAAGGGTGTCGATTTGCTTCACAACAGGTGTTATACCATAGCCCAGCCTTAAACTCCTAACCTCATCCTCTTCGACACCCAGAGCTCTAGCGATCTGTAGATCGCTGAAACCCATCCTCTTAGCCTCTGCTATGAGCTCCACTAGCTCCCTCCCAGCCTTACCCCTATGCTTTTTCAGGAGCTCGTAGAACTCAACAGCCTCCCTCACCTGTTTGAGGAAGTGCTTGTCAACCCCCGTAGCCTCGTAGACCATGTCTATGGTGGCTCCTAGCTTGAAGGCTCTGGCAGCCCATATTGGCCAGTACGGCTCCCTAAGCCTAAGCTTTTCAATGACATAATCTAGGGTTGTGGATTCATCCTCATAAACAGGCCCTCCAACGAGGCCCGGCTCTCCTATATCAAGCATCCTTAACGCTTTCTGCAACGCTTCTAGAAAGCTCCTCCCTATAGCCATAACCTCGCCTACACTCTTCATCTCACTACCTATGCTCCCCTCTACGTACTCGAACTTATCGAGATCCCATCTTGGAATTTTCACAACAACGTAGTCTAGGCTTGGTTCGAAGTTAGCTGAGGTAACCCCTGTGACCTTGTTTACTATCTCGTAGAGCTTGTAGCCGAGCGCTAGCTTAGCTGCTATGTAGGCTAGGGGGTAGCCTGTGGCCTTGCTAGCGAGAGCACTACTCCTAGACATCCTAGGGTTAGTCTCTATAACGTAAGCCTCATCGCTGTTGAAGGGGTTCAACGCAACCTGTACATTACCCTCCCCTATGAGCATTATAGCCCTCTCAACTGCCATCGATAGGTTTCTTGAAAGCTGGTACTCGTAGTCTGTGAGAGTCTGGCATGGGGCTACAACTATGGACTCCCCCGTGTGCACACCCATAGGGTCCAGGTTCTCCAGGCACGCCACGGCAGCTACGTTGTCGTAAGCGTCCCTCACCACCTCGAACTCGATCTCCTTCCAGTTGTGAAGGTATTTTTCCACAAGAACCTCCCCTATCTCACTCTGGGCGAAGGCTGCTCTAAGCCTTCTAACTAGTTGATCCTCACTCCATGCAACAAAGCTACCAGCACCCCCTAGGTTGAAGCTAACTCTAATCATTACAGGGTAGCCTATCCTATCTGCTATTATAACAGCATCGTCTATAGTGTTAACAGCTATGCTTGGGGGTACCGGTATGCGGTTATCCTCCATAACTTTCCTGAAGAGAGATCTTGAGAGAGCCCTCCTAATACCCTCAATTGGTGTTCCAAGAACTTTAACCCCATATCTACTTAGAACACCTTCATCGTGGAGTCTAACGCCTAGACTTAGAGCTGTCTGCCCACCGAAGCCCACTAGTATGCCGTCGGGCCTCTCAACCTCTATTACCCTAGCTACAGACCACGGCTTGAGGGGCGCTAGGTAGACTTTATCAGCGAACTTATAGCTAGTCTGTATTGTGGCTATGTTAGGGTTAACCAGTACAACCTCTAAACCCTCCTCCTTCAAAGCTTTAAGAGCCTGGTTACCACTATAGTCGAACTCAGCTGCTTCAGCAATCTTTATAGCTCCAGATCCTATGATTAGCACCTTTTTAACCGTCTCCAACCCTAGACACCATCCTGGCGAAGAGGTCGAAGACCCATGTTGTATCCAGGGGCCCCGGGCCCCCCTCTGGGTGGAATTGAACTGCTAGAACTGGGAGCCTCTCGTGCCTAACGCCCTCTAGAGTCCCATCATCTATGTTCTTAAACCAAACTCGCAACCCCGTGCCTTCAAGGCTTCTCTCATCTACAGCGTATCCGTGATTCTGTGTTGTAATGTAACTTCTCCCTGTCATCACATCTATAACGCCTTTATTGGGCCCTCTGTGGCCGTACTTGAGTTTAAATGTTCTAGCTCCAAGAGCTAGGGCTGTGAGTTGCATTCCAAGGCATATGCCTAAGACTGGTTTACCGGAGTATACTAGTTCCTCCACTACTGAAACCTGGTTTTCCAGGATCTCAGGGTTACCGGGGCCGTTGCTCAAAACAACACCATCAAACTCTAGGAGCTCTGACGCCCTAGACCAGCATGGGAACCTTACAACCTCAAACCCCTGTCTTAGGAGCTCCCTTAGTATACCGTATTTCAGACCACAGTCTAGAACAGAGATCCTAGCCCTAGGTTTAACACTTGGCTTGTGGACTAGTACAGTTGTAGGTGAAACCTTTAACGTGTAATCCCTTACATCGTAAGCCTCGGAGCCCCTCAACCTCCTCTCAAGAGCATCCCAGCTTACACCATCACCTTCAGGGTATACGGCTAGAGCTCCCATTAAAACTCCATACTCTCTAATCTTCCTAACAAGAGCTCTAGTATCAACTCTAAACATGCCTGGCACGTTGTTGGATTCAAGCCACTCAGCTAAGCTCATAGCGCTAAGGTAGTGGTTGTGTGGGGGTAACTCTGAGACTATGAAGCCCTCGACTTGAACCTTATCAGACTCGTAGTTAAGAGGGATACCGCAATAGGAGTGCTCAAGACTAGGAGTACCATAACATCCAACCATTGGGTGAGTCCAGATCAGTATTTGACCTGCATAGCTGGGATCGGTTAGAGCCTCAGGGTATCCGGGCATGCTTGTAGTGAATACAACCTCCCCAACCCTTACATCTTGGGCTCCAAAACCACATCCTTCTATCGCGGTTCCATCTGCTAGGAGTAACCTAGCTTTTAAACCCCCCTTGCACCTTAGAGATTTCAATGATGCGTAATTCAAAACCCACTACCTCGATTTACAGATCTAGCTTAAATCTCTTTCTCAATATTCTCTGGTGGCAATCGTCATTTAAGGCCCATGGGGTTAGTGATACCGATGAGCTCTCGTGTGGGAGACTACTGGTATTCAATGACTACACCTCCTCCCGGTGATGTAGGAGTACCTTTCTAAAGCTCCCTCCAGAGACCTTAGGGAGTCGTAGGCTTTCTCAACATACCTATCAACATCCTCCGGGTTGGAAGAGCCTACTACAGGTCTCCTAATAACACTCCTGTAATCCAGTCTAACTCCGTACTTCTCCTCTAAGACCTTGTAAACCTCCCCTACATCCTTAGACCCTTTGATTAAACCTGCTATCTCCCTATGAACCTCCCTGAAGGGCCTACCCGTTCTAATGGCTATGAGCTCCGCTAGATCGGATAGTGCGATTGGGTATGCTTTAACATCTCTAACCACGTTCTCCACGTTAACCCCTAGCCTGCTTAGGAGATCCCCTAGGATTCTTAGAGCCTCTACGGTCTTAACTAGGGGTTCGATTGCATGCCTATTAGCCTCCTGCATGTCTAGGTTGTAGCCTGACGTTAAACCCTTGATTATCCCAGCTACCGCTACAAATGATGCTAGGAGCTCTGCAATCCTAGCTCTTGTTATTTCAAGTGTAACAGGGTTCCTCTTATGAGGCATTATGCTACTTGTGGCTAGATGCTCCTCTGGTATGCTGAAGTACCCTATCTGCGGTGTTGAGAGTAGTATTAGGTCTTCCACAACCCTTGATAGAGATGCTAGTAGGCTTGCGTTGAAAGCTAGAGCTAGTAGTGCGAAATCCCTACTTGTTGTGGCGTACAAGCTGTTATACACTATGCCCCCGTTGAAGAGCTTTGATGCAATTCTAACCCTATCTATTGGTGTTGAAACCCCAGCTGCGGGCCCTGAGCCCAGGGGGGATCTGAGGGTTACACTTATTATCGATGGTAGGAGCTCTAAGTATGTTGCTATAAGCTCGTCTACGTACAACAGGTAGTGGGCTAACGTGGATATCTGAGCCGGCTGTGTGTGAGTATATAGGACCATTGGGGTCTCCCTATGCTCCAAAGCCTTAACCAGGAGGATCCTCCTCAGCTTGAGGAGCTCCCAGCCCTCCTCTATTAGAAGCCTTGACACTTTAAGTCTTAGAGCTGCAGCTACATGATCATTCCTACTCCTCCCTAGGGCAAGGTATCCAGCTTCAACTCCAAGCTTCTCCCCAAGGTAAACCTCTATAGCCTCATGCACATCCTCAACATTGTAGGTGAAGAGCTTAGAGGGATCCCTCTTCAAACTCTCAATCTCAGAGAGTATTCTCTTAGCAGACTCCAGGGGTGCAACCTTGGACTCCACGAGCTCCTCCAAGTGAGCCTCTAGTACTTCTAGGACCTCACATACTATGAGCTCGTCATCCTCGATGGACGAGGTGTACCTTGCAATCTCAGGCCTCGTCAGCCCTAGCAGGGGCTCCCTATAGGCCAATGGTGAAGCCACCTAGGCTAAACCAGCCTTCTTCCTATAAGCTTTAACAGCTTGTAGTCCGTAGAGCTCTATAAACCCTATGGATAGCCTTTGGTCGAAGCTACCCTTAAAGTATGATATGAGCTCGTGGTCGTACAATGAGTATGGGGAGCTCCTACCGACAACGTAGACTCCGCCCTTGTAGAGTTTAACCCTAACAGTCCCCGTGACCGGTGGTTCAACACTATCTATGAAGGCATCTAAAGCCTCCCTTAGCGGTTCAAACCAGAGGCCTTGGTATACGAGTTTAGCCCACTCCATGTCGACAATCTCCTTGAAATCATAGGCTCTCTTGGTTAAAACAAGCCTTTCAAGATCCCTATGAGCTGTTATCAATGTCATAGCGGCTGGGACCTCGTAGACCTCCCTACTCTTCAATCCTATAACCCTATTCTCAATCATATCAACCCTCCCAACGCCGTGAGCTCCGGCAAGCTTGTTAAGATATGTTATGAGCTCCACCGGATCCATAGCCTCCCCGTTAACACTCGTTGGAACACCCGCCTCAAATCCTATCTCAATGTACTCAGGCTTATCCGGAGCCCTGCTAGGCTGGACTGTCCACTCGAAAACCTCCTCTGGCGGCTCAACCATAGGATCCTCTAGGACCCCAGCCTCTATCGATCTACCCCATAGGTTCTCATCAATACTGTAAACCTTACTCTTAACAGGTATCCCATGTTTTAGAGCGTACTCAACCTCCCAATCTCTCGTTAGACCCCACTCTCTAACAGGAGCTATGATCTTAAGGTGTGGAGCTAGGGATTTGAATGCGAGATCAAATCTAATCTGGTCATTACCCTTACCAGTACACCCGTGTGCAACAGCATCAGCCCCCTCCTTTAAAGCTACCTCAACAACCTTACCGGCTATGAGGGGTCTAGCTAGAGCTGTGGAGAGAGGGTATAGGTTGTCGTAGAGAGCATTAGCTTTAATAGCTTTAAACACGTAGCCTTCAACAAACTCCCTCCTAGCATCAATAGTGTAGTGTTTTATAGCACCAAGCTTGTAGGCCTTAGCCTCTATAGCGTTGAAATCCTCAGGTTGCCCAACGTTAACAGTAACGGTTACAACCTCAGCCCCAAGCCTCTCCTGAAGCAACTTCAATATAACACTTGTATCCAAACCCCCGGAGTAAGCTAACGCAACCCTCACAGTAAACACCGCTAGAAAATATAATAAGAATCACATTAAAAGCCTTTCTGAAACAGGTTCTATGGAAAGTGTAATATTAGTGTTACATTTTAATACTGGCTATGGTTAAGGTAACCTAGCCCCTCATAGACTTGATCAACGTCTCTAGAACCCTGTAGGCCTCCCACGCCTTCATAGCATCAACGAGAACTATGGTGTCATTGTAGCATGAGACTATCTGAGTTACATTAATATCGTTCTCATACAATGTAGATGCTATCAAAGCTACAACCCCAGGTGTTTCAACTATATCCCTTGGACTTACAAGTATAACTGCAGCTTGATCCTCTAGGATCTCGACAACATCATCCCTCCCAACGTTTCTCAGGAGCTCCTCCAAGCTCTCCTTTGAAACTATAAATGTAAATGTGTTAACACCCTGTAGTATCTGGAAGAACCTAGCCATCTCCATAGACTTAACTATACTCGGAAGCCTAGCCATTATAGCATGCTTCCTAACAGTAACAACGACGAGATCTGATTGAAGTTGTAACACAGTAGAGCCTAGAACACGTTTAAGCTTAGCCTTAAGCTCCCTCTCGCTCTCAACAACCTCCTCCCTAATCCTAACCAAAGCCATCTTGATAGCACCATGGGAAGCACTAATACCCCTAGCCCTGAGCTCCTCGGCAAGAAGCCTAGCTAGAGCACTATAGTTAACAACACCCTCAGCAAGACAACCCCTAATAAAAGGCCTACTAAAAACCAAACCCCTAATAATACTAGCAACACTAACCCTAACCAAGCTAAGCCACCAAAACAACAACGTTACACACCAGCTTAAAACACTAACATATGTAAAACCAAGGTTACAGGTTAAGATAAGCACCCCTGAGACC
>Ga0081519_100081_pt1 | contig 18365 bp, 15 predicted proteins | sample ConSprmetagenome_FD_70987 | JGI IMG/M metagenome (GOLD analysis project Ga0081519, IMG submission 70987) | Hot spring microbial streamer communities from Conch Spring, Yellowstone National Park, USA - C T=80-84 v2 (version 2) | ecosystem: Environmental > Aquatic > Thermal springs > Hot (42-90C) ...
GTTTTGTCTTAGTTGATCTTTCGACAAATTTGTCGTCTCTTAAGCTAAAGCATTGCTATTTTTGTAAGGTAAACAAAGATTGTTGTCCAGATGCTTTTGTTTTTTCTTCAACATCCTGAGGAGGAAAAACCAAGACCTTTCCATAGACACCGTCATACCCAGGCTGGACAAAAACTTTCCCCTCCCGCATCCGGGAGATGGCTAAAACAAGCCTTTCGTCAAGTACTTTTTTAAGTTCATCCAGTGATTTTTTCATAAGGATGTCAAACTCCGTGCCCACTCGCTCAATGAACGTTCGATAAAGCTTTTCTAAGCTTTTACTCGAGGGGTTGAGGTTGTATACCTCGGCAAGGATTTCTATCAAAGGAACCAAATGGACGGAATAGGGTTTATTCTGGGGGATGTAGCCTTCGTCTCTATCGGCAAGGTCCTCTACGCGGTGAAGAACACCGATGGTAAGCGGAGCTCCGCATTTGGGGCACCTTCCGCTGTTGAGCTTCGTTTCCTTTGGATGTAGCACTACTCCGCAGGCTCTATGCCCGTCGTAGTGGTATTTACCTTCTTCAGGATAGAATTCGATGGTGTATGCAATCTTACCTTCCTTAACCCCACAAAAGATGCTTTCATAAGTTAAGGGTAAGAAAAAGGCGGTTGCCTCTCTTCCAATCTTTGCCGGGGAGTGGGCATCTGAGTTTGACACAAGGGTAATCGGGTCAAGGGCTGAAATACGCCAGTTCATCTCCGGGTCAGAAGAAAGCCCGGTCTCGATGGCAAAAATGTAGGGTGTTGCCGAGCCGAAGGCATCTTCCAGGGTATCAAAGCCTGAGAAGGCTCCAAAAACAGAATACCAAGGGGTCCAAGCATGAGCAGGAATTACCAAGACCTCAGGCGAAATCTTCATAAGTTCTAACACTAAAGCCTCTGCTTGAACCCCGAAGGTTGGACGTCCGTCAGCAAGAAGATTACCAAGCTTGGAAAGATATTTGTTTATCTCTTCTACAACCTCAAAGTTCGGAGCAATAAGAATAAGATGGACTCGGCGGTTTGTTTTAGACTTTGTGGAATAGATAAGGGATATTTCTGCGGTTGGCACAAAATAGGGGGGCTCCCCAGCTGAGCCCTTGTAGATGTAGAATCCGCTTTTTTCATCATACTCGAGAAGTTCTTTTAGCTCTTTGAGGTAAGCTGGATGGGTAAAATCGCCTGTTCCAATGACTGAGAGCCCTTTTAACTTCCCTACTTCCCAAAGAGTCTTTGGTTCCATATTTTTTGAGCTTGCTTGGCTGAACTTACTGTGGATATGAAGGTCTGCAAGAAAGGATTTTTCAAGGACTTCTTTTGGCGGAAGAATTTGATTTTTTCTTTGGCTTTCCATGGCTTTAAATTTAGCACTTTGATGTTATCTTTAAAGAGTATGGGAGAAGCTGGAAAAAAGATTGTCTGCACCAACAGAAAGGCAAGCCATCTTTATGAAGTGGAAGAAACTTATGAAGCTGGGATTGTGCTTGAAGGCTGGGAAGTAAAATCTTTAAGGGAAGGTAGGGCAAACCTATCCGATGCCTTTGCCAGAGTGGTTGATGGCGAGGTCTATCTTTATAACTTTCACATAAGCCCTTACCCTCATAGCAGGGAGGCAAAGCTTGCTGACCCAACAAGAACGAGAAAGCTCCTTCTTCACAAGAGGGAGATAAAAAGACTTGCTGGCAAGGTACAACTAAAGGGCTATACCCTTATCCCCTTAAAGGTGTACTTTAATTCCCGGGGCATTGCCAAGATAGAGTTAGCCCTTGCTCGAGGAAAAAAGGTCCACGACCGAAGGGAAGATATCAAACGGAGAGAGCTTGAAAGGGAGCTCAACAGAAAGTATAAAGGAAAGATAAAGTAAAAAATCTTTCAGATGCTTCCTTTAGAGCTTACCATCAAGGGGTTTGGTCCCTACTTGGGGGTCTCGATATCCGAGGAGGAGTTTCGGCTACTTCAGGATAGCAGGCTTTTCTTGATCTTTGGGGAGATTGGAGCCGGAAAAACTACCCTTTTTGACGCCATTCTCTTTGCCCTATACGGCGAGACAAGCTTTCCTGAAAGAAGGGTTGAGCATCTCATTTCCCATTATATAAAACCAGGGGCTCGGGTGGTCCCAGAGGTTGGCTTCCGCTTTCTTTTTGGGAAGGATGAGATTAAGGTTGTAAGAAGGCTTCCAGCCTTAGCTCTCAGAGACCGAGAAGCCTATCTTTGGATTAACGGGAGGCTCCGTTCAAACAAGTTCACAGAGGTAAACCAAATTTTGAAAGACATTCTTAAGCTTGATGCTAAGCAGTTTAAGAGGGTTTTGCTCCTTCCCCAAGGAGAATACCGCGAGGTCCTGCTTGCTGAAAAAAAGGAAAGAGTAGCCCTTTTTGAGAGGCTCTTTCAGCTTGAAATTTTCTCTAAACTTGAAGAGTATCTGAAAGAGAAAAACAAAGAGCTAAAGGCTGAACTGGATAACTTAACCACCGAGCTTTCAACCCTTCTTCGGTCCTGCGAAGCCCAAAGTTTAGAAGAGCTAAAGGAAAGGGTCGTGAGGACAAAAGAAGATTTAAGAAAGCTTCATCAAAAAGAAGCCCTCCTAAAAGAAGAGCTAAGACGCAAAGAGGAAAGCCTAAAAAGATTAGAAAACCTCTACATGCTTCTTGAAAGAAAAAAAGCCTTAGAAGAAGAAAAAAGGCTTCTTTTGCAGAAAAAAGAAGAGTTTGAGGAAAAGGAAAGGGAAGTGGCAAGGCTTAGGGCTTTCAAGGAGATTTTGCCCTATTACGAAGACCTTAGAAGACGCTGGAAGGAGCTAAAAAGGTTAAAAAGCTTAGAGAAGGAAACCCTCGCTCAGCTTGAAGAGGAAAAAATAGCCTTAAAGAAGATAGCAGAAAGGCTAAGCGAGCTTGAAAAAGAAAAGGAGAGGATTTCCGCTCTAAGGGAAAAGAAGATAAAGCTTGAAGACCTGTTTAAGCTTTTGCAAAGAGAAAAAGAAGCTAACGCCAAGCTTGAGAGCTTAGAAAGGAGGCTAAAGGAGTTAACAGCTCAAGTTGAAAGGCTAAGGGAAGAAAAGGAAGCCATAAACATTATGGTTGAGCTTTCAAAACTTGAGAAGGAGTATCAAGACCTCCTCCGGCTTAAGGAAGTAGAAAAAGCTTTAGGGGAGCTTGAAGCAAGCATCAAAGACCTTGAAGAAAGGCTTAACAAGAAGAAGAAAGAGTATGAAGTTTTAAGGGACCTAAGCCTTCTTCAAAGGTTTGCTGAGAGATTGAAAGAAGGGGAAGCCTGTCCGCTCTGCGGGTCAACCTCTCATCCCCATAAGGCAAGCTTAAGCGAGAAAGATGTTGAAAGAATAACCATCCTTTCCGAAGAGATCCCAAAGCTTGAAGAAGAACTAAGGAAGAAAAGAGAAAAAAGGTCAGAGCTTTTGGGAGAAAGAAAAAGCCTACTTTCAAGAACAAAAATAGAATTTGAAGAGGAATTAAGGAGAAAAATTGAAACCCTGAGGTCTGCCTTAAAAAACAAAGTTTATCACCGTGAGGCGCAAGCCGAGGGGTCTCCCCATATTAAACTATCTCAAAGCCTTTCTGAAGATGAATTAAAGAGGGAATTAGAAGGGCTTGAAAATAAAGTAAAAAATCTTCATAAAGAAAAGGAGGCTCTTCTTCAGGATAAGGCAAGGCTTGAAGAGCAACTAAGGAGCGTTGAAGTTAAATTCTCTGAGCTTGGCTATGAAGAAAAGCCATCCCTTGAAAAGATGGAAAGAGAGCTTTCAGAATTGAATAAAGAGATCACCGCCTTTGAGAGAACTTTTAATGAATTAACAGGCAAAAAAGAAGAGTCTTCAAGAAAGCTAAGCGGACTTCAGGTTAAGCTTGAAGAGACAAGGAATTCAATTAAAAGAGAGGTTTTGCATTATAGGGAGGCTTTAGCCAAGGTCTTCTCTCTGAAAAAAAGAGGGCTCTTCTTTAGGCTTTCCGAATTAAAAGAAGCCATCTTCCGTGTAGCTTACCTTGAAGGGCTTGAGAAGGAGGTTGAGGACTATAAAAAGCGTCTCTTTAGTCTAACTGAGAGCTTGGCAAGGCTTGAGGAAGAGCTAAGAACTAAGCACGAAGATTTTTCCCAGATAAGCCTTGATGAGGTTTCTTTTGAGCTTAAGGTCCTAAAAGAAAATGTTGAGGGGCTAAGGCTTGAGAAAGAAAAAATTGACCGAGAGGTTGCAAGGCTTGAAGAAAACTTAAAAAGGTCTGAAGCAATCAAAGCCCAGGTTGAGGAGCTTACCCAAAGGGTTTCCCTTTTGCGAAAAGAACAGGGGATGCTTGAACATATCATCAACCTTATCTCGGGGAAAAACCCGAAAGCGGTATCTCTCTCATCCTACGCTACCTCAATCTTTCTTGATAGGTTGCTAAGGAGGGCAAATCATTATCTAAAGGAGTTTTCCTTCCATAGGTATAGCTTTGTGATAGAGGAAGCTTTGCGGAAAGACTTTGAGCTTTACATCTTTGATGCCTATACTGGTAGGGCAAGAGAGGTTAGGACTCTTTCTGGTGGAGAGTCCTTTATCGCTGTTTTAGCCTTTGCCTTAGGGGCGAGCGACCTTTTGCAAGCACTTTCCGGAGCCCAGCCCTTCCAATCCTTCTTCATAGACGAAGGGTTTGGTAACCTTGACAGCCAAACCTTAGACCGGGTAGTTCAAACCCTCGTTGAGGTCTCTCAAAGGGCAGACCGGGTTATAGGAGTGATATCTCATCTTTCGGAGCTTAGGGATAGGTTCCCAGCAAGGATTGAGGTGATAAAGGAAAGGGAAGGAGGAAGTAGGATCAAGGTCGAAAAGGTTTTTTGAATGGAAATTAGTAAGTGCCTTGGCATCTTAGCCGGTGGGAAGGGAATAAGGATAGGAGGGGATAAGCCTTTCAAGCTGTTTAAAGATAAACCTTTAATCCTCTGGGTGTATGAAGCCGTCCTTCCTCTTAATCTAAAGGTCTATCTTTCGGTGAGAAGCCCTGACCAAGGAGAAAGGCTTTTTGGTTTAATTCAATCTGCATTTCCTAAAAACAGTCAACCTCTAAATGTTTCTATCGTTCAAGATGTTACTCCCTTTGAGGGACCGCTAGCCGGAGTATACAGTTTGCTTTCTACTATGAAAGAAGAGGAAATTCTTATCTTAACCTGCGACCAACCTTTGATTAAGACTGAACTTTTGCAGAGGCTTCTTAGTCAAAGGGCAGAAGCTTGTCTCTTTGAAATAGAAGGAAAGGCAGAGCCCTTTCCCTTAAAGCTAACAAAGTCTGTTTTCCCTTATCTTGAGAATTTTATAAAAACTTCAAAGAAAAAATCCATAAAAGAATTTCTAAATTTACTTGAAAAATATAACATGTTAACTAAACTTTACTTAAAGGGAGAGGGGGCAATTTTTCTTAAAAACATTAACACTCCTCAGGAACTTGAAGAGTTAAGCAATGTTTAACTTTGAGTCCGATTTGATTAGGCAAATTAAGGTCCTCATCGTGGATGACGACCCAGACGCAAGGGAACTTTTTAGCGAAATCCTTGCGGAAGAGGGTTATCTTGTGGAGACCGCTGTTGACGGGATGGAAGCTCTGGATAAGCTCGAAAGCTTTAAGCCTGACCTTATTTTGACTGACTATCAAATGCCTCGCATGGACGGAATTACCCTTTGCAAGATCGTTAAGAATAATCCAGAAACCCTAGATTTAGGAGTAATTTTAATAACAGGTTTTAACGATTTTGAGGTCCGAGTGCAGGGTTTGTCTGCTGGAGCTGACGATTTTCTGTCAAAGCCTGTTATGCTCCCTGAGCTTAAAGCCCGTATAAAGTCCCTGGCTAAAGCTAAGCTTTATCACGATTTCCTCAAGGATTATCAAAAAAGGCTCGAAAAAGAGGTTGAGGAAAAGACGGCTGAATTAATCAAAGCTAATTTAGCCCTCCAGCTTGCCTATAAGGAGCTTGAAGACCTTTCCCTTGAGATTGTCTACCGTTTAGCAAGGGCTGCCGAATACCGGGATGAACATACAGGAAACCACATCCAGAGAATAAGCCTCTACTGCGTGGCTATCGGGGAAAGGCTTGGTCTTACTAAGAGACAGTTAGACCTTTTAAGGTATGGTTCTATTCTTCACGACATCGGAAAGCTTGGCATACCGGATGAGGTTTTACTTAAACCAGGAAGCTTAACCCCTGAAGAATGGGAAATCATGAAAAAGCACACCATCATCGGGGCAGAGATCCTTAAGGGAACACGAATTGCCTATCTTAAAGCTGGGGAAAAGATCGCCCTTTATCATCATGAGAGATGGGATGGGAGGGGCTATCCCTTTGGATTAAAGGGTGAAAACATACCCTTAATTGCTCGAATCGTATCCGTTGCTGATGTGTTTGATGCTCTTACTTCAAAGCGTCCTTACAGGGATGCCATGGATACCGAGACAGCCTTTGAGTTCATAGCAAGCGGTAAAGGCACACAATTTGACCCCTTGGTTGTTGATGCCTTTTTAGGCATTAAAAACCAAATCCTTGAAATTAAAGAGCTCTATAAAGATGAAGGAGAAAGCCATCTCTTTAGCCTGATTAGGTCTCTGCGTGAGCAAAAAATTTCTAAGAATTCATCGTAAGAATCTCTCTAAGCCTTAGAGCGTTTGGCACGGCATAACCTAAACCCGTGTTGTCAAAATAAACATAGATTTCCTCAGCGTTAAACCTTTTTATTGTTTGAGAAAGCTCTTTTAGCTCCTCTTCAGTATAGTTTGAAAAGTATATCCTTTCTCGCCCGTGCATCCTGATGTAGAGAAAGTTTGCCGTCATAACCTCAACCCAGGAAGGGTATCTTTCCCCAAAGTCGGAAAAGCAAAGACAAACCCCTCTTTTCCGCAAAAGCTTAAAAAATTCTTCATTGTGGAAGCTTTTGTTCCTCATTTCAATCACATGCTTATAACCTGAGGGTAGCTTTGCTAAAAAATCTTCAAACAGCTCTTTGCTAAAGGTTAAAGAGGGGGGAAGCTGAAAAAAAATGATCTTAGCCTTTTCTTTTAGAGGTTCTATGGATTTAAAAAAGGTCTTAAGCTCTTCTTCTACATCCTTTAGCCTCTTTACATGGGTTATGCTTTTGTGGGCTTTCACGGAAAAGACGAAATCTTGAGGTGTTTCGGCATACCATTTTTCAAAGGTTGATTTTCGAGGAGTGCGGTAGAAGGTTGCGTTTATCTCAACGGTGTTAAAGCGCTCGGCATAAAACCTTAGCCAATCTTTAGATTTTAGCCCTTCAGGATAAAGGACACCTCTAAAGGAAGGATAGCTCCAGCCCGAGGTCCCAATGTAGTATTTCATGCCTTTAGATTATCAAAAGTTTGTGTTAAATTCAAATAAAGCTCTTTTAAGGAGGTGGTAAGATGAAAAAGGTCATAGCCTTGTTTTCAGCATCCTTTCTTTTTGCCCTTAGCTTCACAAATCTTTATGCCCAAGAACCTAAGGTAGAGGTCTCTGCACCAGAAAGGATTGAGGTTGTTCAACCAAAAGAGAAGACCTCTCCCGTCTACTATCCTATTCCTTATGTTCCAGTCCTGACCGAGCTTGGTTACAAACCAGATAAAAGCGCTATCTTTAAATCTGGGAAGGTCTTAACAGGGATGCTTGTTTTTTCCGGAAACATCAAATCTTCAGCTTTGGTAGAATTCTACCGGACCCAGATGCGCCTTCAGGGCTGGGAAGAGGTGGGAGCCTTCTCATCTAAGATAAACTTTCTCTCCTTTAGGCGCCCTGAGGGGACAGCCTTTGTGATCATAAGCGAAGGGATGATCTCAACAGAACTAAGGATCGTCGTTATGCTTCAGGGTGTAAGCTAAAGGTTTATGAAAGGTGAGCTCTTAGGAAAAAGGATCCTCCTTGGCGTCTCAGGCGGAATCGCCGTATACAAAGTATGCGACCTTGTTCGTAAGCTGAAGAAAGAAGGGGCAGACTTAAGGGTTGTTTTAACAACCGGAGCGGAGGAGTTTGTTAAGCCTGCCCTTTTTTCAGCTTTATCCGGCGCTCCTTGCTATACGAACAAGGACTTCTTTACCGCTGACGGTCGCATCCCCCATGTTGAACTTGCCCGCTTTCCCGACCTTATACTCTTAGTCCCAGCTACCGCAAGCCTTATCTCAAAGCTAAGATGCGGACAAAGTAGCGAGCTCCTCTTAGCCATCCTTCTTGCAACTAAGGCTCAAGTCTTCATCTTTCCTTCTATGAACGCTACCATGTATAACCATCCTGCCGTGCAGGAAAACTTATCTACGCTTAAAACCTTCGGTTACAAGGTTTTTCCTCCTTATGCAGGGGAGCTTGCCTGCGGGGAGGTTGGAGAAGGAAGACTTCCAGAGCCTGACGAAATTCACGAGGTTGTTAAAGCCTTTTTTAAACCCAAGGATTTAGTTGGGAGAAAATTTCTCATCACCGCTGGACCAACAAGGGAATACCTTGACGAGGTCCGATTTATTACCAACGCTTCCACGGGAAGAATGGGTTATCTTATTGCCAAAGAGGTCTACGCAAGGGGTGGTGAGGTTTACCTTGTCTGGGGGAAAGAGGATGAGCCAGAATTCCCAACCCTTGAGCCCTTGCATGGCATCCCCAAACCAAGGGTCTATAGGGTAAGAACTACAGAGGAGATGTTCTTAGCCTGCGAAAATCTCTTCGATGAGGTTGATGTCTGCATCTTTGCCGGTGCACCAACAGACTTCAAGCCTAAACAAACCTTCCCGGGTAAGATAAAGAAAGAGGCGAAAGAATCCTTAGTGATTGAGTTTGTTCAAACGGTAGACATCGCAAAAACCTTGCAAAAGAAAAGAAAAAAACAGCTTATGGTTGGCTTTGCATTAGAAGAGGAGGCAAAGCTTGAAGTTTACGCAAAGAAGAAGCTTCTTGATAAAGGCTTTGACCTGATAGTTGCCAATCCCATCTCCGCTATGGGAAACAAAACCTCGAAGTTTCTTATTCTTGGAGAAACCGGACATAAAGCCTTTGAAAATCTATCTAAGGAAGACCTGGCTAAGGAGCTTGTTGACCTTATTTCTCAGAGCCTAAAACTTCAGGCTTCTGAGGTTGATAGGTGCAGAGGGGCTCCTCTTCAAGATAGTCGCCTGTTGCCTCGTAAGCCCTTGCCCGGCAGCCACCGCAAACCCTAATGTATTCGCATCTTCCGCATTTACCCTTGTAGTTTCTAAAATCCCTTAGCTTGTTGAAGACTTCAGAGCCCTCCCAGACCTCTTTAAAAGTATTCCTCCTTAGGTCGCCGCAGGGGATTTCTAAGTAGCCACAGGTCTGCACTATGCCTGTATGGGAAATAAAACAAAAGCCAACTCCAGCTAAACAGCCTCTTGTCACCGCATCAAGACCAAAGGTCTCAAAGGTAACCTTTTTACCTTCAGCCCTTGCCCTCTCCCTTAAGATGCGATAGTAATGAGGGGCACAGGTTGCCTTAAGCTGAAGGTGGGATTTTTCCCTCTGCTCGTAGAACCAATGAAGTAGCTCCTCATACTTTTCAGGAGAAAGGGACTCTTCCGATAACTCTTTTCCCCGTCCGACAGGCACAAGAAGAAAGATATGATGGGCAACCGCTCCAAGCCTCTTTGCCAGCTCATGAACCTTGGGTAGCTCCTCGGCATTAACCGCGGTTATCGTGGTGTTTATCTGAAAAGGTAGGCCCACCTTTTTTAAAACCTCTATACCCCGTAGAGCGCCCTCAAAGGCACCCGGCATCTTACGAAAGCTGTCGTGGGCTTTGGCATCAGCACCATCAAGGCTTATGCTAACCCTTGCTATGCCTGCATTCTTTAACTCCAGGGCAAGCTCTTCGGTTAGAAGCGTTCCATTTGTAGCCAGGACTGGCTTTAGCCCAAGCTCGTTTGCCCTTTTTGCGATGTCAATCAGGTCTTCTCGTAGAAGAGGCTCCCCTCCTGTGAGAATGATCACAGGATGCCCTACCTCGGTTATCTCTTCAAGGATGCGAAAAATTTCTTCCCTTGTTAGCTCGCCTTCATAAGGACCACGAGAGGCAGCGGCACGGCAATGCACGCAATCAAGGTTGCAAGACCTTGTAAGCTCCCAAGCTATAAGCCTTGGAACAAAGCTTTTTTCACCTTCCTTAGGATGCTCCATCTTCCACCCTGTTTTTCTTTATTATTCTTAAAGGGTCGCCTACCCTTAGCTTTCCCCCTCTTAAGACCCTGGTAAAGACTCCGTGGGTTCTCATCTCACATTTTCCTACCCTTTGAAAGATGGCACAGCCGTGATGACATTTTTTCCCGATCTGCGTAACCTCAAACAAACATTCCCCAGCCTCAATAAGGTCACCAACATCAACTATGCTTAGGTCAACATCGGTGGTGATATTTTCTGCAAGCTCACCAAAGGCTATCTCCCTACCGATTATTTCTTTCATCCTGTGGATGGTTTTTAAATCAAGGAAGCTTACCTGCCTATGCCAAGGTCCAGCATGGGCATCCGCTTCAATTCCATAATTTTCTAAAACCTTTACCTCCTCCACATTTTCCTTGGGGACACCCTTTTCTTTGCTTATGGAAATAGCGACCACTTTCCCAGATATCATGAGGCTTTCCTCTTATAGTCAACTACATAGTTTCTTAGAACGCCTATGTCTTGGATTTCAACCTCAACCACATCCCCAGCCTTTAGCGGTCCAACCCCTGGCGGGGTTCCAGTTGCGATGATGTCTCCTGGATAGAGGGTCATGATGTTAGCGATAAACTTTACAAGCTCAAAGACATTGAAGATCAAGTTTTCGGTTGTTGAGCTTTGCTTTACCTCTCCGTTTACCCTGGTTATGATGCGCTGAGAACCTGGGTCAAGACCTTTTACAATGTAAGGTCCGCAGGGGGCAAAGGTGTTAAAGGATTTTGCCCTCGTCCATTGCCCGTCTTTTCTTTGAAGGTCCCTTGCGGTGACATCGTTAAAGCAGGTGTAGCCAAGGATTGCCTTTTCGATCTGTTTATAAGTTCTTGGACGGTAGAGCTCCTTTCCGATTATGACCGCAAGCTCTCCTTCGTAATGGACTTCCCTCGACTCGGGAGGAAGGATTATAGCATCCTCAGGACCAACAAGGGCTGAGGTTGGCTTAAGGAAGATAAGGGGCTCATCAGGAATGCTTAAGCCGAGCTCCTCGGCATGGTCTTTGTAGTTTAATCCTACTGCAACGATCTTTGTGGGAATGATGGGACAAAGGGGACGAACCTCAGAAAGTTTATGCACCTTATCAGGGGTTCCGATTTCATACACCTCATCCCCCTCCACGATTCCATAGAATATAGAGCCCTCTTTCTGAAACCTTCCAAATTTTACCAGCATGTTTTTTAGTTAAACATTCATACCTTAAATTTCAAGGCTAAAACCTAAAATTTAGGTCAAAGCTTGCCCTTCTTCCCTCCCAGGGAACTCCTTTCGACCAGCCACCTGCCCTCTTGTAGTGCTTGTCAAAGAGGTTCTCTACTCGAAAGCCAAGGTCAAAGTAGGGCTTCGGCTTAAAGAGTAGATATAGGTCAACTACGCTGTAGGGAGAAACTCCTTCACCATCTTTTGTTTTGGTATTCCCTATCACCTTAAAGCTTGGCGAGAGATAAGCTTCATAGGGAAGAGGAAGCCTAAAGCTAAAACCACCCTTAAGCATAAGGCGCGGGATACCTGCGATATATTTTCCGTCGTAGATAAAAGGTATAGGTTTATCCTCTTCAACCTTAAAAAGGGTAAGGTTTAAAAAAACAAGATGCTCTCTTAGCCTTAGCTTTAGCTCAGACTCAAAACCGCTAACGCTAAACTTGGGAAGATTTATCGCGGTTAGAACCTGAGGATCATGCCAAATCCTATCCTTCTGCACCTGATAGAATAAGGTATTTCTCAGAAAGATGCTTCTTCCTACAGCATAGACAAGGGATGCTTGAAGGGTCTTTTCTTCTTCTAAAGATAGCTTCCTAAAGGAATAGGAACGCCCTCCAGGGAAGATGATTGTTCGGTCCTTTTGATGGTAGAAGGAAGGGATGTTTACGCCCTCGGTGTAGCTAAGAAGAAAGGAAAGATTGGGACTTAGCTTGTAGGAAAAGCCAAGCCTTGGGATAAACCTTCCGGGATAATCTTCATAACGCTCATACCTTCCGCCAAAGTGAAGGCTTGCTTTTCCAAAGGTCTTTGCGGTAGAGAAAAAGAAGGCATAAAGCAGGTCGTCATCATCGGGGAAAGGACAAGGACAAGCAGATAATCCATAGTAAAAATCGATGTGATAGGATTTAAGCCTTCTCAACTGCCATTGCGTGCCCAAGGTCAAATCCCAGCCTTTAAAATTCTTTGAAGCACAGGCGGTAAAATCCCATCTTTGAGGCTTAAGATAGTTCTTGAAGGCTGGTAAATAATGAATAGTTGTGTAAGAGGGGATTTCAGCTTCAAGCACAGAAACCGAAGGTTTAATCGTCCACTTCCATTCCCCAAGGAACCCCTTCCGCTTTAAGCCAAGGGAATAAAACCTTACCTTAAGCTTATTACCAAGGAGACCCTTGAGATCAGGAGAGATATTAGGAGACCCGTCCATCCTCCTTTCTATCAGGGTTTCTTCTTCCGCTAAAAGAAAAGAAACTTCAGTGTTTCCTAAGAAGACCTTTCCGGATAAGGACCTTGCGGTATCAACCTCATAGCTTTTTGCTCCGTCAATACGCTCGGCTCCCCTTTCCACAAGATAGCCAGACAAACTAATCGGAGGCTGTGACAGCTTAAAGAAGGCTCTCGTTTCCCCAATCTCGCCAAGGGTAAGAGATGCCTCTTTCTCCTTAGGATGGTATCTCCTTTCAAGGTTTACCACCCCGCTAAAGGAGCCTGCACCGTAAATACTTCCCCCTGCCCCATACATGAGCTCTACTCTCTCAACATCAAGAAATGGGTAAGCCCAATCTAAGGGGAGGCTTTCATAGTCTGGGCTCGTTATTCTAAACCCATCCTCAAGGAAAAGGACGCTTGCCGAGGCAAAGCCTCTAAAACCGCGGAAGGTTATAGACCTTTCTCCGTATCCAGAAGTTAGATAGAAGGAGGGAAGATAATCTAAGAAGTGTCTTAAGTTTTTGAACCCAAAGCGCTCTAAGAAATCCCTCTCATACACTGAGGCAGGAACTGGGCTTTCTTCAAGGGGCACCTCTTTAAGGAATAGACCCTTGATATAAAAGGTCTCTTCTTTTGCTAACTCATAGGGCTCTATAAACTCTTCGGGTTTATCTTGGGAAGAGCAAGGCTCTGACATAATTAGACAGAAAAGGACAACCAGGAAAAGTGTAAAAAATCTGCACCCACTACTTTTCCACATAGTAAATCCTCCCCCTCTCAAGCTCGGGTTGAGCAAACACCTCTTTTAAAGTCTTTAAGTATTTATGCTTTGGGACCCGATGGACAATTCTGTTTGGATGTTTTAGCCCAAGGTTTGCTAAATCTACAAGCTTAACCTCAGGGTTTTGTCTTAGCCAGTGTCTTAGGATGTATTTAGCTCGTTCATCATAAAGAATAGGGTCTGGAAGGAGCAAAAGTGGATAACCCAGGCTTAAAGCCCTGGGTAGCTCCCTCTCAAGGTCGTAAACATTAGTAAGAAAGACCGCTTTTATCCTCAAATACCTGCTTAGGTCTCTAACATAAAAGGAGGTATAGCTTGAATGAAAGATGACAAAGCTCTCACCATACCTTTTTAGGCTTTCAGGATGGGGGAGAGGAGAAACATAGATATCCTGAGGAGTGTATACCTCTGAGATGTATAGAATTCCTCCCACGACCCTAAGCTGGGTTGGGCAGTTTATCCTCTTTGCCTCCCGATAAGCCTTTATCCCGTAGATGAGAACCCTCTTTTCCTCGCAAAGCTTTTCTTTAGATACCTCCCGATAACCCTCAAAGGGGATAACATCAAAAGTAAAGACAGGGATTTGAAAGGAGTTGGCGCTTAAAAAAGTATAAAAAATTGCAATTAATAGCCAAATGCAAAAAATAATAATTTTATCTCCCCCCTCCGTGCTACTTTTTCAGTTTCTGTGTCATACATCGTTTACCCCTTTATCACATCCTCAAGGTCTTTGAAGCTAAAAGGCTTTCGCAGGACTTTCTTTATTATCCCTTCTTGTTTTAGTGCTTCGATGGTTGCGGTATCCTCGCCAGCATAGCCTGTCATAAGAACAACATAGGATGGACTCTTTCCAGCCTCCTTTAGTCTTAATAAAACCTCAGCCCCGTTCATCTCAGGCATAAACATGTCCAGAAGGACAAGGTCATAATCCTTTGCTAAAAGGGCTTCATAGGCAGTTTTTCCGTTTTCGGCAACAGAAACCTCATACCCAAGCTCCGCTAAATACTCCTTTAAAGCCTCCCTTATGTCCTCTTCATCGTCAACAACAAGGATCTTCCGTACGGGTTTTGGTTTAGCTTCTGCTAAGTCTATTTCTTGTTTTTCTGTCTTCTCGTCTATCCTTTCTTCGCTAACTATGGGTAGATAGATTTTAAAGGTTGTGCCTTGCATTGGCTCGCTCTCAACTTCAATCCTACCTTGAGCGTTCTTCACAAGGTTGTAGACCACAAAAAGCCCAAGCCCTGTCCCCTTCTCAAAGCCTTTAGTATAGATTTTAAAGGTTGTGCCTTGCATTGGCTCGCTCTCAACTTCAATCCTACCTTGAGCGTTCTTCACAAGGTTGTAGACCACAAAAAGCCCAAGCCCTGTCCCCTTCTCAAAGCCTTTAGTAGTAAAAAAGGGGGTAAAAAGCTTTGCCTTAACCTCCTCTGTCATACCGCATCCAGTATCTGAGATTGCTAAAAGAAGCTCTTTTTCGTCTAAAGAGACAACGCTAATCTTTATCTCTTTCTTTTCTACTTTGTCTTTCACCTCCTCAATGGCATCAACGGCGTTTTTGATAAGGTTTAGCAGAACCTCTTTTAAACTATCAGAGGAGAGACGAACGGTGCTAGGTTTAGGGCATGTAAACTCATACCTTAGCTCAATCTCCCTTGGGACCATGGTCCTAAAAACATCCATTAGGTTGTGGATGACCTCGCAGACACGAGAAGTCTCACCCGGGACACTTTTTGTAAGATAAAGAATCCGCCGGGCTAAGTTTTGTCCACGGGTGACTATGCTTCTTATGTTTTCAAAATGCTTGTTTACCAAAGAACAGTCTCCTTCTTTTATTCCTTTCTCTGCAAGCTCAAGGTTAAAGAGGATCATCTGCAAAAGGTTGTTAAACTCATGGGCATAGCCTCCAGCCATCGTCCCTATAGCAGAAAGCCTTGCACTCTTTTCAAGCTCAAGCTGAAGCTTATGCTCCCTTGAAAGAAGCTCCTTTTCCCTCTCAATGTAGTTTTTTATAGCCAAAACTAAAGCATCAAGCTCCCTGTAGCCTGTAAAGCTTAACTCTCCCCCCTCTTCGAGATCAAGGACAAGGCGATCAAGGGGCTTTCTAAAGATAAGGTAACAGTATCTCAGAAGAAGGAGCGCTAAGATTAAAATCAAAGTGAAAAATAGAAAAATGATTCCAGAGAGAGCAAGCAAAAAACGAAGATAAGCCTCGCTTGATATCCCAAGATACATCCTAAAATTAAAGGGCTTAAACTCTATTACTTCAGGCTCCTTTAATCCCTTTGGCTCCTTTGCTAAAAGAAGTTCAACCCCAAGCTGGGGGACTGAATGGTCAGAAACTATCCTTTCAATCTCTATTTCGGCTTCGGACTTTAAGGTCTCTAAAAGCTCTTGAGAAAAAGCTGGGTCAAAGGCTTGAAGGACCTCTCTCTTTTTTAGGTATTCGTCAAAGGCTCGGCTTAGGGCATTTTCAACCTGAACCTTGGTCAGCTTGATGATAGCTTTGGTGTAAAGCTCGTGAAGGTTTGCTAAGCCCCCTATCACCAAGAAAAAAAGAAAGGTATTGACCAAAGCTCCTAAGAGAAGGGTTGATAGAAAAAACTTAAACCCGTAGCTCTGTAGGGAGGCTTTAAACTTTTGTTTTAAACGAGATAACATACATCCTTAGCCTAAAATCTTCTCTCAAGTTTAAACCATACCGTTCTTTTAGCAAAGGGAACAGGAGGAAGGTTGCCACCTCGCTCGTATCTCTTGTCAAAAAGGTTCTCGATCTTAAGCATCCCTTCCCATTCTTTATACCTAAGAAGAAAGTTTAAATCCCAGAGGGCATAGGAAGGAATGTAGTCTAAGCTTCTTGTTCTTGTCTTGCTATACCACTTAAGCTGAGGTGAGACATAGATTTCTGGATAAACGAGAAGCCTATAGCTTATTCCTCCTTTTAGCATGTGCCTTGGAATGTAGTAGACATCTTTGCCAGAGCCAGGCCAAATTCCCTCGGAGGAAGATACCCTGTAGTAGCTATAGTTAAGAAAAGAGAGCAAGCTTTCGCCAAGATACTTCCACTCCCCTTCAAAGCCCTGAAGGGTCATCTTCCCAGCGTTGAAATAAAGCTTTCGTTCCTTATCATAGGCTATAAGGTCCTTTGCTCTTTCTTGATAGAGGCTAAACTGAAGGAATTGATTAGGTGCTGGTTGATAGATGGCAGATAGGGTGTAGGTGTCGAGGGATTCTGTTTTGAGTCCTCTTTCGCTTCCGTAGCCTGCGATGTTTGTTTGCCGGTAGAGAAAGGGTGGTGCTTGAAAGCTATGAGTGTAGCTTAGAAGAAGGTTTAAACTTTGAACGGGTGAGAAGATAAGGGCAAGCCTTGGTGAAAGCTCTCCCCCGAAGGCTTCGTAATGGTCGTATCTCAAACCTGCGTTCAAGATTAGATTTGCAAAAAGATAATACTTAAGTTGGGCATAGAGGGCATACATGCCCTCTTCCTTTGAAGGAAAAGAAACCTCGGAAAAGGTGCCGTTAAAGGTCTTAATCCTTGTCCTTTCATAATCCTCTTTACCAAGCTTAAAACCAAGAAGAAAAGTGCCCTGTTTTAGCTCTCTTATTGCTAAGCCTTCAAGGTAAAGTCCTCGAGATAAGAGCTTTATGTCATGAGCGGTAAAGTTGCCTTCGCTGTGGGCTGTTCTTACCTGAGGGGTGTGAACATCAAAGACCTGAAGGTAGGGTTTTAAGCTAAAAGACCAGTTTCCGAAGCTCCTTTCAAACCTTGCCCCAAGGATGTCAAAGCTTGCCCTTTAATAAGAGCCAAAGGGTTCCTTATCCTTTGAGGTAAGAAGCGCACCCTTTTGGGAGCGAGGGGTTTGATAACGGTTTAGAAAATGTAGATAGTAAAAGCTGATTTCCTCTTTGCTTAGCTCAAATTGGAGGCTATGGTTCCTTGGTCTTGGGTGTGGGGGCTGGCTCATCCTTGTAGTGAAGTAGAGCCTGAAGCTTAAACCCAAGCGGAAGGTCATGGGCAAAAAGGAAGCCTGCTTGTTCTCCGCTTCGGGAATTAAGAGAAGCCTCAAGACGGGCTTTAGCAGAGCTATAGTCCCTCTCAAGGTTTACAACTCCAGTAAACCCTGCCTCGCCGTAGAGGCTTGCTGCGCACCCCTTACCACCTCAATCCTCTTTATTCCAAGGAGGGAGTAGCTGTTATCAAGGATAAAGTTTCTGAAGCCTGGTGAATTGAGAGGAATTCCATTTTCTAAGAAAGAAAGGTAGGAGGTTATGGTGCGGTATATACCACGATGGGCTATGACCCTTTCGTTTACATCCTGAATAAGGTAGAAGGAGGGCTGATATTCTAAAACATCCCTTAGGTTTAACCAGCCAAAACGTTTGATTTCCTCTTCGGTTAAGATAGTTACTGGGCTTGGCGAATCCCCTAAGGCTTCCTCAAACAGAGAGGCACCTTTTACATACTGTATCTCAGTAAGAGCAAGCTCGTAGTAGGAAATGGCTTCCTCGTTCGTCTTAGCAAAAAGGTTTAAAGGAAGAAGGGGGGTTAAAAGAATTATGTATAAAAACATTTGCATTAAAACAAGCCCTCCTTTATGGGGTTTTATAATCAAAAATTTTATGGGGTTTTATAATTAAAAATTCTATAATTAAAAATTCTTAGTAGTCAAGAAAATTTCGTAGTGGCAAAGAAGGATGGATGACATGTCCAAAAGATATGCTAAATTTTCTAATCTAAGTAAAACCTTTCTCAACGGGGGAAGAGATGAAAAGGCAGGGCATTGGTTTTATCGGTGGGGGGATGATGGCTGAGGCTTTGATAAGGGGCTTCTTGAATAGCAAGCTCTATAAGCCTACAGAAATCCTTGTGTCTGAGCCAAACGGGCAAAGACGGCAATACTTAGAAGAATTTTACGGCGTCTCAACAACCTCTGAAAATCCAACAGTTTTGCAGAAAAAAACAACGGTTATCCTTGCGGTAAAGCCT
>Ga0081519_100082_pt1 | contig 18356 bp, 19 predicted proteins | sample ConSprmetagenome_FD_70987 | JGI IMG/M metagenome (GOLD analysis project Ga0081519, IMG submission 70987) | Hot spring microbial streamer communities from Conch Spring, Yellowstone National Park, USA - C T=80-84 v2 (version 2) | ecosystem: Environmental > Aquatic > Thermal springs > Hot (42-90C) ...
CTGCGGGTTTTAAAGCCAGGTGTGTCCTCCCGGGCAGGCACAGGGTTTACCTGTTGCTGACCACGGTCCCCGGGCACTCCCTGTTCTACTATCCCTTCGCCAGGATCGCTGGGAGGAGGGATAGGCTTGAAATAGCCTTCGACCCGAGCGACAGGGTTGTGGTGGGCGAGGTGTGCCTGGTTAAGAAGAACAGCAGGGTTGACAACGCTATCCTGAGGAACAGCGTGGGGGAGAGGCCCGTCAGGCTGTTTTCGAAAGAGGTCGAGGGCCTCTACGATTACATAGTATTCTACAGTGATGAATCGCTCTACGATAAGGTAGCCGAGGCTGTTGCGAGCGTCAGCCTGCCTGTGACGATGTTCGCAGCCTGCCCGGGTAGAACATCGTGTCAGTTGCCTACGACCTATCCCTTGGCACTCTCAGCGAATTCCTGGCTCTCCAAGACAGGCTCGTCAAGGATTCAACCGTTCCCCGTGTTGGCGGGAAATAGCTCCTCCTAGTTTTAAATACCCAGTTTTCAATAAGTATTCAAGCGACTTTCTCAAGGAGTCTCGCCTCGTGAAGACGGTATACATGTTTGAGCCTCCTAGGAATGGTCTTGAACTGCTCGAGAAGGAGGGCATTCCTCACGTTTACTACCTTGGAGGGCAGGCGCCGCCGGAGTGGCTTGAGAAGGAGTTGCGCGACGCAGTGGTTCTCGTACGGCCCCGTGGAACACTGTCACCAGGGATTTGATTGAGAAGGCGGGATGGCTGAGGCTGATCATGGTCCAGGGCTCCGGCCCCGACAAGGTCGACATTAAAGCTACTACGCAGCGGGGTGTTTGCGTGGCCAACGCGCCGGACTACATTGCCGAGACTGTTGCAGACCATGTAATGGCCCTGATACTGGCGCACTACAGGAACATTGTAAGGGGTGACAGGTACGTGAGGGAGGGGAGGTGGATCAGCGGTGTCCCCAATCGCTCGCGGGTAGAACGCTGAGCGGTAAGCAGGTTGGGATTGTCGGGATGGGGAGGATAGGGGCATCGCTGGCCAGGAGGCTTAAGCCCTTCGGGGCTAGAAGGGTCTACTGGGATGGGAGGGCTAAGCCTGAGATAGAGCATGCTCTAGAGGCTCAGAGAATGGATTTAGACCAGCTCCTTGAAACAAGCGATGTGGTAGCGGCAACCGTGGCCCTTACCCCTGAGACAAGGGGGCTGGTGAACAGGGAAAGGGTGTTCAGGATGAAGAAGGGGGCGTTGCTCGTCAATACTGCAAGGGGGCCGATAGTTGATGAGAAAGCCCTCGCGGAAAGGCTCGGGCAGGGAGACATTTGCGCGGCCCTGGACGTTTCCGAAACGGAGCCGCTCCCGCAGGACAGCCCGTTGATGAGGCTTGAAAACACTATCCTATCCCCGCACCTAGGGGTTTCTCCTGGGAGGCCCTGTCGGAGACGGCGAGGTTTGTCGCGGAATCGGTAGCCAGGTTCATCAAGCAGGGGAGGCTCCCGGAGACCGTTGTGAACAAGTGTTGAGCGCGATCCCCCGGGGAAACTTTCACCCCTCCCCGGGCCCTCCTCGTTTTTAAATCTTTACACGGCGAACTCTTTCAACCATCTTCTCAAGAATGGTGGTTGGCGTGAAGGCCGTGTCCGGGCTGGTCGCGACAGCGCTACTGCTCGCGTTAACGATCGCGGGAGGCGTCCTACTGTACAACTACGTCTACGGCTTCTTGGCCGGGGGCGGTAGCAGCGGAGGAGTTGAGGTCGTGTACGCCGCACTATACGACCACGGCCCCGTGAAGGAGCTGTACGCCGAGGTCTTTAACACGGGGTTGAGGACTGTTAGGGTTGAGAAGGTGGTGTTGATTCAAAACGGTAGCACCGTGGTTGAAGCCTCCGTGAACGGGGTCAGTATTCCGGCTGGAGGTAAGACCGCAATAGTAGTGGGGAACATAACAGCGAGCGTAAGCAACGCCCTGCCCCTCTACCTGAGAATATACTTTGATGGGCAGCCGTCAAAGCTTTTCGAAGTGTTCAAGTAGGTTCCCGGTGAAGCAGGCTTGAACAGGCTTCAGAGGTTTTTTCAAAACATTAAAACCACTCCTCCAAGCCTCCCCCGCATCCTCCCACGGGGCGGGGGCTTCGCCGAGGCCTCCCTACGGGTTGTGAGAAGGATTGTCGAGGAGTATTTAACAGGCTTCTCCATCGACGAGGGGGTTGAAGGCTTAATCCTAGAGGGGTACGAGCTCCCCTTCAACGTTAAGGCGAGGATTGTGAGGAGCGGTAGCCTGCTGAAGTATGTCGTGGAGGAGCCGCCGATGACGCCGGGGATCGTTGACCAAGTCTCAAGGCTGGTTGTAGGCGTTGAGGCCGATGGGTTTAAAGGGCCGGAGGCCCCGGGGGTTGAAGTGGTTTACAATTACTCGAAGATCGTGAGCGGCTACGGCCCCCTCTACCCCTTCACAATGGACGAGGGGGTTGAAGAGGTGAGCCTTGACAGGAAGAATGGGAGGATCCATGTAATCCACTCCAAGTACAGCTGGTACGGGTGGCTCCCCTCGAACGTCACGGTGAGGGGCGATCTCGTCGACAGGCTGGTGCTCTCGCTTGCGAGGAGGTCTGGGAGGCACATCTCCCTCCACAACCCTGTAGCGGAGGGGTTGACCAGGGAGGGTTTAAGGGTCAGCCTGACATTCGGGGACGAGGTGTCGAGGAGCGGTAGTAGCATTGTGATCAGGAGGAGGCCGGGCACGCCCGTAGCCGTCACCAGGCTCGTTGCCGAGGGTTTTTTAAACACTGCTGTAGCGGCATATCTCTGGCTGATCCTCGAGTCCAAGGGCTGGGTTGTTATCGCCGGGAGCGTCGGGGCGGGGAAGACGACACTCCTCCAGGCGCTGCTAACCCTTATACCTCCTTCGAGAAGGGTTGTCACCATAGAGGACACGCCGGAGCTGAACGGCTCCACGGGCCTCTGGGACCCGCTTGTCGAGAGGCATTTAGCCGTTAAGCAGGGGGCCAGCATAACCTCTTACGACCTGTTAAGGTTCGCGCTGAGGAGGAGGCCCGACTACATTGTCGTCGGAGAGGTTAGAGGGGTTGAGGCGAGGCTCCTGGTCCAAGCCTCCCGGCTGGGCCACGGGGTTTTAACAACTATTCACGCTGACAACCCCAGGTCGGTGTTGGAGAGGCTGGCGGCGCCCCCTATTTCAATACCGAGGAGCCTGCTGAGGAATATTTCAACAATAGTGATGGTTTCGAACAACCAGGGGTTGAGGAGGGTTTCAGCTGTGTGCGAGGTTGGGGAGGGCTCGGAGATTCTTGAAATCTGCGGCGGCCCAGGGTCCTGCGCGTCCTTGACGCCGAGTGTTTTAGCATCCCTTTCAGAGAGGCTTCAGGGATTGGGGGATAGGGAGAGGGTTTTAAGCATGCTGGAGAAGAAGGCCTCCTTCCTGGACGGCTGCGTCTCCAATCAAGTCTTCCACTACTCCAAGCTCTCCGAGAGGCTTCTAGAATACTATTTATCGGGGAGTGGTTGAGAGCGGTGAGGCCTCTTGGAGAAGGGGTTTGACGGGCTGAGCGCGAAGCGCTTGGAGGAGGGCTTTCTCGACTTCCTGGCAGTCCTAGCCTCTTTCGAGACGACAGGCCTCAGGGTCATGGATCTGCTGGAGCAAGCGGCCGAGGGGAGGGTCCGCGTCCCCGGCGGCTACGAGCCTCTCGCCAGGCTCTACGTGTTCCTGGAGAGGGCTTCAGGAGACCCTTACACCTCCCTTAAAAGCCTCGCCGAGCTGACCCCATCCCCTGCCGTGTCAAGGTTTCTAAGAGAGTACGGGGAGGTCCTTGTGTCAACCGGGGGGACCATGGGCCTTGTTGAAAAGTATCTCGACGAGGAGCTGGAGAGGCACTGGGCAAGGGTTTCAAGCCTCTTCACACGGCTGGACGCCTTCTACGAGGGCTTCCTCATAATAGTCCTAACTCTCACGGTTTTCACCCTCCTCCCCGGCACGCCCCTCAGCCCCGCCGTATCCGCCACAATGGTTGCTCTCACAGGGGTCGCAGGGTACTTGATCGCTGGAAGGGTTTCAGAGACAATCCTAGCCCCCGCGCCCCGGTACATGGCTGCGGCGGACCCGGCGGTCGTAGCCTCCGCTCCCCTAGCCCTCGCAGGGGTTCAAGGGCTCGCGCTCCACGCGGGCCTCGCCCTAACCCTCCACCTCCTCCTAAGGGGCAGGGTCAGGGCTCTCCGGGGGATTGAGGACGAGGCTGTCCTACTGGCTGAGGAGGCTGTTTCAGGCCTCGCCCTGGGAGTACCGGTTGACGCGACCCTTACCGCGGGCTTCCACTCGTCCAGAAGCCTCGTCTACAGGCTCCTCGGGCTCGCTATGCTGAACGGGTTCAACCCTTCAACCATGGTTGACGCGCTAGCCCTCCCGCCGCTGGCCGGGAGGCTCATCTCGCTGCTGGCAAGCCCTCTCGAGTACAGCGGCTTCTCCAGGGCGCTCGCCTCCATGGTTTCCAGGTTTTCCAGACATATTGCTCAATCCAGGAAGTGGTGTGGGGAGAGAGCTAGGCTATACCTGTTCTACGCGGTTTTCACGGGGCTCATCCTATTGTTCACGGCTTACTTGTTGAAGGGCTTCACCGCTCTACCGGGCCCGTCCGAGGCCGCGGCCCCGCTGGTCTACACCAGCATTGTCGGCACCGTAGCCGTTGCCTCGGCCTCAGGGGGCGGGTTAATGGTTTCATCGGCTGGGAAAACAGGGCTGGCTTTAGCCCTGGGCTGGGCCGTCTACTTGCTCCTGGCTATCCTTTGACAACCCCTATCGGGCGCATCCTGACGACCATCTTGGCGATCCCTACCTTGTGCGCTGTCAGCACTACCTTGTCCACGTCCTTGTACGCTCCAGGGGCTTCCTCGCTGATGACTCTTTTCGTCGCAGCCTTCAACACGACCCCTTTTCTCGCGAGCTCCTCGGTTATCCTCTCAGGGCTGTAAGACCTTATCGCCTCCCCCCTGCTCAGCCACCTGCCCGCTCCGTGCGGGGCGCTGTACCATGTCCTCGCACCGTTCACTGTTCCAACCAGTATGTAGCTCGCCGTGCCCATGCTCCCCGGTATCAGCACCGGCTGCCCAATGCTCCTGTAGTCCCCCGGTATGTCGGGGTGCCCGGGCGGGAAGGCTCTCGTCGCCCCCTTCCTGTGGACTACGACCCTGTGCTTCTCGCCGTTGACGACGTGCTCCTCTTTCTTAGCGATGTTGTGGGCTACGTCGTATATTATTTCAAGCCCAAGGTCCTCCGGGGGCTTCTTGAAAACCTGTTTAAAGCTCTCCCTGACCCAGTGGGTTATTATCTGCCTGTTCGTCCAGGCGAAGTTCGCCGCGGCCGCCATGGCCTTGAAGTAGTCCTGCCCCTCGGGCGAGTTGAAGGGCACCGCCGCCAGCTCCCTGTCGGGCACCTGTATCCCATACTTCCTCATAGCCCTCTCCATGGTGACGAGGTAGTCGCTCGCGACCTGGTGCCCCAGCCCCCTGCTCCCCGTGTGGATCATGAGGGTTACCTGGCCTACTCGCGTTATCCCGAGGACTTTGGCCGCCTCGGGGTCGTATATCTCGTCGACCACTTGGATCTCCAGGAAGTGGTTTCCAGCCCCCAGTGTACCAAGCTGCTCGTGACCCCTCTGCTTCGCAACCCTGCTGACCTTGCTCGCGTCAGCGTCTCTCATGCTCCCCTTCTCCTCGATGTGCTCCATGTCTCTCCCCCATCCGAAGCCGTGCTCCACGGCCCATTTAACCCCGTGGTTTAAGACCTCTTCCAGGTCGCTGAAGCTCAGCCTTAAATGACCCGTTGACCCCACGCCGCTGGGGACGTTCCTGAACAATGCTTCCACAAGCTCTTTCAGCCTGGGCCTCACGTCCTCCTCGTCCATATCCGTCCTCAGCACCCTGACCCCGCAGTTTATGTCGTAGCCTACTCCGCCGGGGCTTATCACGCCCTCCTCCACGTCGAAGCCTGCGACCCCTCCTATTGGGAAGCCGTAGCCCTGGTGGCCGTCGGGCATTACGTATGATTCCAGCCTTATCCCGGGGAGGCAGGCCACGTTCGCGGCCTGCTCCAGGGTTAAATCCTCCCGCATCTTACTGATCAAATACTCGTCGGCGAAGACGACGGCGTCGGTGAGCATGCACGGCTTGGCCCCCCTAGGGATAACCCATTCATAGTCTCCTTTCCTCTCTACTCTAACGTGAACCATAGGAAACGCCTCCTCAAGCGGATCCTACTTAAGGAATTATCTACACCGGCTTATAAACAGGGTTATCGGGCCCGGGGCCCGCGGGCCCATAACCCCTCGCCCACGGGTTTCCGGGCGGTGTTGCCGCAGGGTTTAAACGCCCCAGGTCCCTGCACCGTGCGCGGGCTTGGGCTTGCCGCATGGTCTCTCAGCGGCCTCTCTCACTGCTGGTTGCCGGGTTTTTGAGCGGAGGCCTCCGGCCCCGGCCCGCCAGCCTCCACGAACACGTGGCCGAAGCCTGTTGCTCTCCCAACCCCTACTCCCAGGGTGATCGCGTGGGCCGTCAGCTCCGCTAAGTACTCCTTCATGTTTAACTGCTCGCTGTATCTTTCAAGGTAGTGCTTGTTCACGTAGAGGTTTACGTAGCCTGTCAGCGTTGGCTCGGGTTTTCTCTTGTAAACTACCCATTTAAGATTCACTGTCTTCAACACCGTGTAGGGCTCGTTGAACACCCTGTGCAGCATCACTATCTGCCTGCGGAAGGCTTTAAACCCGTATAACCCCTTCTCAACCAGCATCGTGTAAAGGGGGGTTGAGAAGAGGTTCATGACTGTCGGGATGAGCGCCTTGTGCTTCGCCCTCTTGAAGGGGTCCCGGAGCATTGCCGGGGATGCCAGGGTGATTTTAACCCTCCCCGTCTCCAACACTTTCTCGGCGATTTTCGAAGCAGTGGCCGAGGGGTCTGCTACGTTGATGGCGTCGAGGCTGACGCACACCTGTCTCCCGGCGAACTCGAAACACCCAGCCCCCTTGTCGAGGGCTGCGAGAACCCTATCCAGCTCGAGAACGCTGGTGGAGAAGCCCAGGTAGAAGTGGTAGCGCCCCTCGAGCCTGACCGGCTCAACCCTCCCGGAGCACTTGGCTGTTGAACCCCGGCCACACCTCACGTAGCTGTAAACGCACCTGAGCCTCCCGTTCTCGCCGACGCTGAACAGGGGCGTGGTGTGAACGGGCTTGGGAGGGTCGCCGGCCCGCGGCTCGAAAACACTTGCTAGCGAGGGATCCCCCCTTATCAGAATCGTCTTCACGAGCTTGCTGGTGAACAACACGCCCTGGAAGCCGGATGCGTCAACGCTGACTTTTAAAAAATAGAGCTTGCCCAGGATTCTTCACCAGTAATCGCCAGCGCAGTCGCCGGCTAGCTCGCACAGCCAGTGCTTAACGTACAGGGGTGTTGAACCATCGGTGGTGGACTTGCTCCCCTTCCTGTTCCTGTACGCTACTAGGTTGTCAGCAACCACCAGCATACCTGTTAACGCGTTTAAAAGTATGAAGTCGTGAACCCTACCCGTGGTCTCGGGGGTGTCTGAGATCCTCGCTAACTCCGTAACGAAGTCGGTGCAGAAGTTCCCCTCGCGCACAACCCTGCTCTCGGGCTTTCTAGAGAGGATTTCGCAGAGCTCGTGCCCCCTGCACGCTGCTCTCACCTGCTCGATCACGGAGTAGTCGATTTTCTCCAAGACCTCCCTTAAGAACTCTTTCTTACACCTATCTCTTACTTTCGCGGGGTGTCTGCTCTCCATTGCAGCGTGGTGCCTGGCTATCACTCTGGCAGCGAGCCTCGCCCTCGTTCTAGCGTCGGAGTCCTCAATGTTGCTTGACAGGTGGTATATCAGGATGCCCGCTACTATTTCATGCTGGGAGAATGTCAACTTTGGCTCCTGCAAAGCTAATTTTTTCTGATGAAACTTTTCACTGTATTTTTTCGAATCCTTCTCATGAAACTCTTCAACATATTTTCTCGAAGCCTTACCTATGTCGTGCAGCAGGCCTATCGCTTTCGCGAACTCGAGCAGTTCCCCTCTCTCCCAGTTGAAGGTGTCTCTCGTCTTCTCCTCGAGCACTCTCAGCCTGTTGCTGAACAACACCTCTATTTCAGTGCTCGTCTGGGCCAGGTGGTCGAGGAGCGGCTCGCAATCAGGTTTGCCATCCTTTACTTCTAAGTAGGCTAGAGGGGTCTGCAGGAGTTTGTTCAACTCTTCACACTCTCTACTCATGCTTGATCACCAGCCCGATGCCGGGCTCGTAGCACTCTTTCCTCAGGAGCAGGGCGAAGTACCTTACCACTTTCTTACTGTCCTCCCGGGCGACCTTGTACAGGTCGCCAGGGTAGTTTAGGAAGTGTTTTCCGGGGAAGCCCTCTCCGCTTAATCTCCTCAAGCTGATCATCTCGGAGGGTTTCTCAACCCATTTCCCGTCGACGTAGTCGAAGCCTAACACTTTCGCCCTTCCATCGGGGTAGTACTCTAGGCAGGGTTCTAGATTATTCTTGACCAGCTCCTTCTCCTTCCGCATTAGCCATTCGAAGTCGACGTCGACGTAGTCGTAGCCGCCGTCCAACGGTACCGCGAGCCTGACTTGAACGGTCTTCCTGAAAAAGCCCTCCTCGCCTAGGACCAGCTCCTTCTCCTTCCGCATTAGCCATTCGAAGTCGACGTCGACGTAGTCGTAGCCGCCGTCCAACGGTACCGCGAGCCTGACTTGAACGGTCTTCCTGAAAAAGCCCTCCTCGCCTAGGAGGTCTCGAATCTTTTTAAACACTTTAAAGGAGGTATCGCTCTCTAAATAGCTCTTCAGCATTTCCTCGTAGGTCTTCTCCTTGAAGGAGGTCGCAGCCGGGGGCGGCACAGCGCTCTCCAAGATCTCCGTGAAGCTCACCCTCCCTTTCTCCCCATCCGTCCCGAGTAGCCGCCAGTCAACGGCCTTGCCTGCTTCCAGGAACTGCTTCAATCCTTCGAGTGTTTTGACAACTCTTTCAGCGCTGTAGACGTCTACTCTGTCCTTGAACCCGCTCTTAGGCTTGATCACGTAGACTTGGGCCCCATTCTCCCTGCATTTCTCGAAAATTCTCGAGCCCTCCCTGCACAGTCTTCCAGCTCTCTGCGCCAGGTTCTCGACGGGGGCTGCGTCGGTTATCAGTATTGAAGCGTTTGTTTCAACCCCTGCCTCTATCACCTGGGTGCTGACGACGATTCCCCCCTCGCTCATTACATCGTTCATTCTCTTAACAGCCCTCTCCCTGTCGTTAGTGCTGAGCCTTCCGTGGATGAGGAGTAGCTCGTACCTCCCCCCTAGCCTCCTCTCGAGCTCGTAGAAGGTTTCAACAGCCTTCTCCACCGTGTTCCTGACCACCAGGGCGACGCCGCCCTCGTCCACGGTTTTCAACGCCTCGTCAACCACTCTCCCCATCTCGTCCGCCCCCACTATCCTTGTCACCCATTCAATGCTGTTTGCCTTCTCATACTCTTCATCACACACCTCGTGTAGTTCAACCCTCGGGTTGCTCCGCAGTTTTTCCAGCTGCCTGTTTCCCGCGCAGCTTACGTACACCAGTGGAACCCTGCTCTCCCCGGCCATCTTGCCGGCTACTTCTCCCACAACGTTAGTGTTCATCGTGGCTGTTTCAACAGCGACCGGTGTTTTAAGCCTTACCAGGGCGTTGATGGCGGCGTGGATCATGGGGAGCGATAGGGATTCGTCAACGTCTCCGAGATACATGTGTGCTTCGTCGAAAACCACGGTTGACGTGAGAATGGATGTTAAGGGGACGTAGTAGTGGCCGGGGCTGACATCCCCCATCACCTTGTTGAACTCCGCCACCGGCGCCTTGTACAGGTTCATCACGAAGCTGTCAAGCGTGGTCACTACGAGCTCTCTGAGGAAGAAGGGGGATTTCGCCCCGCCGGGTAAGCGCCCCTGTGACTGGTAGCCTGTTTTAAACCCCTTCCCCTCGAACTTCTCCAAGTATATCTTCTCGACAAGGGATTTCAAAGGAACCGTGTGGATTAAGCCGGCGCTAACCCCCTTCTCCACCATCTGCCTCAGGATTTCGAGCGAGGCAAGGGTTTTCCCATACCCGGTTGGGGCTATGAGGATGGCTTTTCCATGCTCCTGGAATAGCTGGAGGAAAACGCTTATGCCTTTCCTCATGCCTATCTACCCCAGGATTCTCGTGATATAGTATAGTGTTTCCCTTGCCGCATCCCCCGCTTTTTTGACATGTTCGAGGCCTTGGAGCTTTCCGGCCTTATCCGCTAACACTACTAAGTCTCTCGAACACTCGACCAGCGTGTCGAGCGACCCGGTCTCCACATACCTGTAGAAGGAGTTGAGGCATTTAGCTGACGCGGATTTCGCAGTATTTTCGAAGTCGGAGTCTTCGGATTCAATGCCGTGCGATATGAGCCGGCTCAGCGCGTTAAGTAGTATGATCGAATTCTTCTCCCCCAGCCTCTTAAGTATCCACGAGATGCTAACAGGTGTTGCAGAGATTAATATGGGCCTGTTCCCGGAGGCGTCAATCCTTGTTAGCAGGAAGGTTTCAAACCCGTTTGCCTCAACGATCGCGTCGAGGTCAGCGGACAGTTCGTTGGCGAGCTCTTTTATCTGCGCAACGTACATTAGCAGTGAGAGCAGGATGGCCTGGTCAACGCTCACTCCCCCCAGCTCAACGGCCACATTATCTATCAAGTCTCGTATTTTTCTCACTTTTTCATCTCTGGCAGCGTAGAACAGGTTGTAGACTTTTCGCGATAGCTCTAGTGAAGCTGGCGATGTATCAGGGATCAAGTATATTTCCGTGCTCCTTCCCCCATCCCTGAGCACGGAGATTAGCGAGATTATTGATCCAACCGTTGCGATCAGGAGTGAGCTTACCCGTGTTTCCTGTGTTTCCGAGAGATGCCTGTAATAGCTGAACACGTATGTTTTAAGAAACATTGGCACACGCACGTTCGTTGCCAGCTTATCCGGCGGCAGGGTTTTCAAAGCGTTTTTAACGCCCTGGCAGGTTAGCCTATCGCCCTCGCCGATAATGCCTGCGGAGGCTAGAATGCTCTTATCCTTAGGGGAGCCAGCGGTGTATAGTTTCGGCACCGGCTTGCCCTTCTGCTTGCCCTTAGTGCCCTTGGTCTCCTCGGTGCACACGACGTCCAGGAAGCTTGCCAAAGCGTTGCTGATCGTTGCGTACTCCTCGTTGCTCAGCTGGATAACGTTGGTGGTTATGCCGGTCAGGATTCTGCGCTTCAATTCCTCGGGTATTTCGCTCATTATGGATGCTAGTGCGGCTAGCTGGAAGTTCCTGCCAATGCTTTTCTCGTCGAAAAGCTCTATGACTACACTGCTCATATTCCCACGCTCGTGAACTCTTCCTTAAACTCCCGGGGCGCGTAGGCTTTACACGGGTGTTTAACCCTCAGCCACTTACCGGTTGGGATGGAGTAGGGCTTGAGGAACGTGTTGGAGGCTGATTCTGAGGGGATGTAGAAGAGCCTCGGGCTGTAATCCAGGTATGGAAGGGTTACTTGCGGAATCTTATCCTCCGGGTCCACGCACTCGCTCGGCACGTACTGGATTGTCCTGATTTTGCCTCCCGGACTCACTATCTCAGGGTTTCTCTCGTAACCGGTTAAGCCGTGATCGACCGCTACTATCCCCTCCTTCGACCCCACTCTCGTTACTCCATGTACAGCTTGCCGCGCAGCTGAATCCAGGTCTTCCTCTTCAACCCGCACCCCGCTTTCCCGCAGGTTTTTCAAAAGCTTGTCGGCGTCTAAGACCCATGTCATGTAGAGCTTCACCCCGGGGGCGTAGGTGGCTCCTGTTGCTTGAACCGGGAATATCCTGGTCAGCGCATCTCTGTAAAACTTCTCGGTGAATGGTTCAGCCCGTATCCTATCCGCCTCTGACACCCCCTTGTATATTGATGCATGTATCTTGGATGGTTCCTGGTGCATTACTAAACCTCCTTCTCCAGCCACCCCGGCTGACGCGGCCAGGGTTGAGTCTAGGAAAGCTTTCATTGTTTTGCTCGCCAGGTAGCCGTTCTTATAGGCTTTGCGCTCGGGCAACGAGTCCGCGAGGCCCAGCATTCTCGCTAAGGGGTAGCTGAAAGCGCCCACAATGGTTGTGGGAGGGGGGAGGATGTACGAGGGCTGTGCGGCCGAGACCTCCTTATATCTTACTGTAAACCCCCATGAAAGGGTTGTTGAGGTGTAAAAAACACGTATGTTTTGACTCAAGGGCTTCACCCTAAGGGGTTGATTACGCTCATCACTCTCTCCTTAGCCTTCGACAGGGCCTCAGCAGGCGTAGACGTTTTCTCGAACTTAACGTTCCTAACCTCGGGCTTTACCACGGGCTCCTGTAAATACCCGGCCTCTCCGTTGTACCCGTACATGTTGATGATCAGGCTGTTGCCGAGGCTCTTGGTCAGTGCTACGGCTCTCTCATAGCTCTTGACCATGTAGTCATTGAATAGCCCCGGAGTCACATTGTATTCCACCGGACCTCTCGAATAAGCCACTAGAATGCTGCGCACGTCCCATTGAGGCATGTACCTAGTTCTCTTAGCTCCGAACAAGACTCCTTCGACCAGGACGGTTAGCGCGTCGATCGCTGCCTCTATCCTGCTTGCGCGCTGCTTTTCAAGCTCTTCATCTCTGATCCTCGGGTCCAGTGAGACTTTCCCAATGTCGGAGATCACTAGTTGCGCAGTGAGCGTGTACAGCGCGCTGCCGCTCTCCACGTAGAAGAGTGCCTGCTCTCCCTTCTTGGCTTCTGGCGTGTATCTAACATGTAGCTGTGGGGATAGGCTCGCGCCTCCCGTTATTAGCGCGTCCAGGGCGGGTATCAGGTATGCGAACCTGATCGCCGAGGTTCTCTTAGCCAATTTCTCCGTGTAGAGGAATCCTCCGACGTCCGCGACAACGCTTGTCTTTAGAATTGTTTTCTCCACATCCGCGGGGTCCAATTTCTTCAGCATGTCCAGGGCTTCAGCCTCGTCCTTGGCTTTCAACGCTTTGGTCAATTCTTTTGCATAATAGGTTTTAATTATGTTCTCATCGGAGAACTTCATGAAGAATCCTTGCAAGTCCCATCCGGTTACCGGTAGCCCTTTCTGGGACGCTATGTGTGCTAGTAGTGCTTGGTAGGCGTGGGCCAGGGATTCGCCGCTGACGGCTGGAACATATATTATTGAGTAGCCGCTCTCCGACGGCACGACTACGGGGGCTTTCCTGTGCCTCGTGTAGTTTCCAACGCTCTCAGCCATGTTTAACGCTTCAGCGTTGATTAGTATTCTAGCGGTTAGGCTCAGGTTTTGAACCAGGAGATCCGCCATGCTGTCACCCTCCTGCTTGGGATGTTTCGAAAGTCTTTATCTTAGCGTATGCTTTCAGCGACAGCTCCCTCGCAAGCTTGATGGCCTGTTCCCGGGGCTTAGAGCTGATTACTGCTATCAGAGTGTTGAGGGACTTGTCGAGTTCTTGGAAGTCGATGCTCGGGCATTTCGACTCCGGCTCCTCGCATTTCGTGATGAAGGATCTTACAGCGTCCCGCAGAGCCTCCATTATGGAGATCTCGTCGATAGCGTTTCCGAGCCTGTCGATGTAGCTGTAGTCTTTCTGGGAGCCCAGGTAGGCTAGGATGCTTACTATGGGCTCGAACATGCTTCCACCCATCTCACTTTGTTTTTTGTCGTTTCTATTATTTAAGGTTATCGCTGTTTCACTTAATGAAATATTTCATTTCCTGAAACGCATGAACGGTTTTGAATCGTCACAGTTTGTTTCAGATTGTGAAATGTTCACAACAGCTGGTCGACCTGCGGGCAGGGGAGGTATTCGTCCCCAATCTTGCAGACCACTCCCTTATCCACCAGCTCGCGGAGCCTTCTGAGGACTGTGGGCTTGGGGAGGCCCAGCTTGCGTGACAGCTCCGCGAGGCTGGTTCTGCGTAGCACGGCTGTGTGCATTACTACCTCCCTGCTCTTCTCATCCAGCGCTACTAGTTTTTTCAAGGTTTTCAGCGGTGCTTCCCAGGTTTTCTCGAAAGCCTCCCCCTCCACTACTATGTTGATCTTCTCGGCGTGCCTGTCGCTCAGCATTAGGGCGGCTGTGAGCGCTGAGACCACGAGGACGCGGGGTCCTCCCGTCAGGTAGAGCTCCACGCTGGCTTCGCCGGCTTCCCTGCTGAGGATTGAGTATATGGTTCGCACAAACCCATTCTTCTCCAGCCATTCCAGCGCGCAGTCGACGCCCATTGATATGCAAACGGTTTTCAGGGTTGTGTATGCTTTTTCAACGCGTTTCTCTCCTTCAGGCGTTTTCAGGGAGAGGAGTATGATCTTGCCGTACTCTCTCCCGGAGATTCTTCTGAGGACGAAGTCTATGTCGAAGCCGAATGTTGCTACTAGCGTTTTCCTCTCGCTCATCACCATCTCTCCGCGGCTAAGGGGTTTCGCGACCCGTGTCTAACACTACCTGTATTGTCGAAGATATTTATTTCTAACGTGCAGTGCCGGGGATAGGTTTATGTTTAAGTGTTTAGCAATATAGGTATTAGGAGGCCGGCTTGAGAGTTTTCCTATACCCTCTAGGGTTTCACGAGCACGCGGCCGTGAGGCTTCTCGTCGAGTACAGGGCTTCAAGAGATGATAAGCTGGTAGTGTTCACCTGCAACCCTTTGTCAGCGGGCTCGCGGAGCGCTTTCGAATCGCTGAGGGCTGTGGCGGCTGCGCAGGGTTTTCCGGAGCCCGAGCTGGTGCTGGTTAACTGCTCCGACTACTTCGAATCCTTCAGCATTGTTAAGAAGCACCTGGCGCCTCTCACCGGCGAGTTCGTGCTGGAGATTGGCACGGGCCCCCGGCTCATAAGCCACGTGGTAACCCATGTGTTGATGTTTACGCGCCGGGGATTCACCGTTCACTACCAGCCGGAGACCGGGGTTGACGCTCCAACGGGGGTTTCAGCGGGGTTTCTGGGGGTTGTCCTGAACGGGCTGTCTTCCTCTGAGATGGAGGTTTTGAGCGCGCTCGGGACGGATGGGGCTTCGATCGCTGAGTTGGCGAGGATTTTGGGGAAGAGCGAGAAGACTGTTAGGAATATTGTCAGCATGCTCAGGTCTAAGGGTCTTGTGGAGAAGTCTGGGAGGTCTGAGCGGGTTTTCCTCACGCGTGCCGGGAGGGCGCTGGTCGCCTAGCTGTGCGGGCAGAACCTTGAGTACCAGCACCACTTGCACTTTGAGGGCTCGGGTCTTGTCGGGGGCGGCTTGTCCGAGGCGCTGAGCCTCGTCGCCTTCTCGAGGAGTTTTCCCCCTTCTTCGAGGATTTCACCGGTCACCTGGATCTCCAGCTTCCTCTCCCCGACCACTAGCTCCGCCCTCCTCACGTGTCTGATGCTGCGCGCTGCTATGTACAGCGAGGTTTTCAGCTGGGCTAGGTACCTGTCAATGCTTCTCGCCCTGAAGGCCTTCCGCTCAATTATCTTTACCCCGCTTCTCTCCCTGACCACTTCGTCTATTAGCGTGTGGTAGCCGTTTCTCGCAGCTAGTACCTGCCCCTTCCCCTTCTCAACTTTAACGTTTCTCCCGGCTTTCATGGAGTCCGTGGGCGGCTCGGCCACGTTGTACTTGAGTCTTATCCAGGCTATTACGGGGCAGTAGACCATGTCTTTGACCGTGGACGGTGTCGGGTTTTGATCCACTGTGTACGGCGTTTAAACCACTCTCAGGGTTTCTCTCTCAAGCTTGATCTGGCTCAGCGGGTTTCCGTAGTGCTTCATGTTTTTCAACGAGTACTCTAGGAGGGGGATTAAGTGTATTACGTCGTCGCTGTTTTTCACGAAGCCTGGGAGGGCTCTGTCGACGTCTTTCAGGGTTGCCGGGAGTATTGTGCCCGTGAAAACGCTTTTCTGTATTCTAGCCAGTCCTTTCGACTGCAGGTAGGATGCGAGCTTCAGCCTTGTGTTGTTGTCGGCTATGTCGTAGGCTATTAGTATGATCATTTTCTCACCAGGAGTGGATGTATGGTTTGAACGCTTCCTCCCCTCTCAGGTATGCTGCGAGCTTGAAGGCTGTTTTCTTCAGTGCCTGCCTCAGGGTTGTGGGGGTTTCGCCCGGCGTGTTCGCCCTGGTTTCGTCCAGGGTTTTCGACAGGTTTTCAACGAGCCTGGATCTCGTCTCGTAGTCGAGGAGGCCGTTGACTTGTGTGGGCTTCCAGCCGTGTCTCAGCATGGCTAGCAGGGTCATGTCCGCTGCGAACCTCCACTGCTCTATGTAGTCGAACACTAGTGTCGGGCTTCCCGAGCGGTCCGCGTGGAGGAAGCCGAGGTATGGGTCGAGGCCTGCCAGGACTATGGCTCTCCAGCACTCGCTGTAGAGTACTCCGTAAAGGTAGTTTAGGGATTTGTTCACCGGGTCTTCCCCGTCCTGGTCTCTGCCGGTGAAGCCTAGTTCGCCCGGGATTAGCGCGGCGTATGCTGCCCAGTATGCTCTTGCTGCTTCGGCTTCCAGCGTGAGGAGCTTCTGCTTCATTTCTTGGCGGCTGGGCGCGCTGGGGGGTGTTCTGCCGGCTATTTCAGCTATTTCCGTGTAGGCTTGCTTCAGCGTGGTGTTGCCTGTGTAGTAATAGTATCTCTTGATTAGTCCTGCCTGGTTGAGTATTTTTGCTTTGATCATTTCTGCCGCGGCTTCCAGGCCTTTCCCGTTGAAGCCTGCTTCGTACTGTTTCCTCCTTGTTTCAACGGTTTTGTTTATGTAGACTGGGTATATTCTCCCGGTTGGGTTTCCCCTGCTGTCGAGGAATACTATGTCGACTCCGTGGTCCATGAGGTTTCTGATTGTTTTGCTTGTTATTGAGACGCCGCTTGACGCTATTATTAACTGCTCGATGCTTGATACTGGTGTTTCCAGGATTTTCCCTTCTTTTCTCGCTTCGATGACTATTAGCTGTTTTCTCGTTTTCACGCTTACTCCGTGCTTGGCGATTATTAGCTGTTTCACTTGTTGCACGCTCCGTGGAGTGGGCATGTTGGCTGGCAGTTTAGGTCTCTGGGTGGTTCCGCGTCTTCCAGGAGCATGTCTATTATGTTGTCTCTTTCCTCTATGAAGAGTCTTCTCAGGGTGTTGGAGATGTAGACGGGTTTGTATGTTATTCTCGGGTCTTCGGGGTTGTTTACGTATATTAGTAGTCCGTAGTCTCTTGGGGTTTCGTACGCGGCTTCTAGTGCTAGTGCGTAGCCTGTTACTGAGAGTTTGTGGAAGTCTCTCGGTGCTCCTGTTTTGAAGTCTATTATTACGCTGTCTGAGATCACGTCTACTGAGAGGTTTTGGCTCAGGCCTAGTGGTGTTCCGTCGACCCTGTATTCGGAGTATGCTACGGGTTGCGGGGTTTCGTTGACTAGTTTCTCGTACATTGCTTCGCCGAGGATTGTTATGAGTGTTGCCTTGTATGTTTTCTCCACTGTTTTCTCGTATCCTTTCGGCGGGTTGAGTTTTCTCCACTTCTCGCTCAGGATCTGGTATGCTGTGTATGGTTCCGTATTGTTGATTAGGAGTTTCGCCGCTTCTTTGAGGGCTAGTGAGATTGCGTCGTGGATTAGCCTGCCGGTTAGGATTGGCTCGGTGGGTTCTGCGCGTGCCCCTGTCTTCCTCCTCAGCCATATGTCTCTTCTCGTCTCGCAGTATTTTGACGCTATTTCGCTTACTCCCAGGTTTAAGTATGCCCTGGGTTTTAAGGGGAGCCGGTCCCAGCTCCACCCTCTAAGCTCCGGGTCGACGGGGTCAGCTCTCGCGAGCTCGTAGAGCCTCCTAATGCTGCGGAACATGACCCTGCGGAGGATCAAGGCCTCCACCAGGCACTGGCTTGTCTTCGACCCTATTAAAACCCCCTCATCATCAGCCCCGGAAAATCCCGGGCTTTTCCGGGAACCCGTTGAAAAACCCCCGCGAACCCTCCTGATCACGCCCGCGGAAAACCCCAGCCCGCCCCGGGAAAAACGCGAAAATCCCGGAAAACCCCGGGAACCCGGCCAACCAGCCAGCCCACGATCACTGATCAACCCTCCAACACCATCACGCGCAGACCCCGATCAAAAAGCAAACCCTTAAATACCAGTAGCAAACCTAAAATAAACAATGAAACAAGCAAAAACAGAAACAATAGAGAAAAATTGAAAGAATACGGTTTTTAAAGAATACGTTTTTACACATGAAAACGTGAAACAATAGAGAAAAATTGAAAGTAATAACTGCTAGGGCAATCAATATATAGATGAAATCGTCGTTTGAAACAATAGAGAAAAATTGAA
>Ga0081519_100084_pt1 | contig 18326 bp, 11 predicted proteins | sample ConSprmetagenome_FD_70987 | JGI IMG/M metagenome (GOLD analysis project Ga0081519, IMG submission 70987) | Hot spring microbial streamer communities from Conch Spring, Yellowstone National Park, USA - C T=80-84 v2 (version 2) | ecosystem: Environmental > Aquatic > Thermal springs > Hot (42-90C) ...
TCCTCACCGCCATCAAAAGACTCGTAGACAGCGGCAAAGTCACAAGCCACAGAGACGTCATGCTCATACTAAGCGACCTCGTCGGCCGCGCAGGCCCCGACGTCGGCGCCGCCCTCAAGCTAGTAGACGCCGTAGCCAAACTCGCCGAAACCCAAATAGACACCTCAAAACTCCAAGAACACGCCTCCAAATACGCATTCCTCGTAGAGAAAAACATAGAGGCACTATTCAAACCACCCACCGAAGCAATCGCCCAAACAAGAAGAGAAATACCACTAGTCTTCTAAACGTCAAGCCGCAAAGCGCAGGTCCAAACCTGCGGGAAAAAGCCTAGAAGCTTCAGTCTCCAGAGAGGAGACCCACCGGCCCGCCTCCCCGAGCAACCTGTCTATGGCGTCTGCGAACTCGGCGAAGCGCATGAAACCCTCCAGGTGCTCTCTGCAACATACGACCTCCATCACGCCGTCGCTCCTATTGCACATCCTCGGCTCTCTGCCTGTAAGGGCCTTTATGAGGGCGGCATGCCTCTCGGCGTCTGCTCACCTGTCCCCAAGCGCATCGACCTTAACCGCGGCGCGGCCTACGGCCTCGCTCTGACTCGTGCCTGTTAAAAGTCATCGTAAAATCGGCGTGGCCGCGGCCTGTCCATTGGAATTAGAGCTTGCCTCTGCGCAGATATACGTTGTACTTGACGTCGGCGCCGCCCACCTAGCCTCTACCACGAAGCGCCCCAGCCGCCACAGCGGCCTTGAAGCGGACCACCGCCCCTATCCCTAGCGTATCTAATGCGCCTTCACGCCCCGTCAAGAAGCTGTTTGACGAAGGTGGTTATCCGGGTGCCAGGCGGCCCCACCACGACCACAGACACCCGGCCGCCCCCTCAGCCCTAAGCTCGTAGAGACGACCGAAGAACAAGACGATAAAACTGCGCGGAGACGCGGTAAACTACGCCAATGGCCGGCCCCAGTTGCGACCAGCCGGGGAGGCGCCTTCAACCGCCGGGGCTTCTCATCGACGCCGTACGGGCGCAAACACCAACTCCCAGCGATGCTTTGTACAGCAGTGGTGGCTACAGCGGTCGTTACACACGACGAAGCTTCGCCAGAGATAGGCTGGCGAAACCGTGGAAACTAAAAGAGCCCTTTGGCCTCGGGCTTGAAGAGACAAAGACCCCCACCTGAAGACATGGACGCTGAAACTCAGATTTAGAGTTTTTATACGTAAATAATATTCTATATGTGAATGTTGCGTTTGACGCCTATAAGGCTGATCTGATTCGGTATGTACTGCGGCGCGGGCCCATGGCCCGCACCAAGCTCATGAAGCTACTGTTCCTCATCGACAGGGAGCTACATCGGAAGTTTGGCGCTACGGTGTTCCGCTGGAAGATGTATAAATACGGCCCCTTCTCTCGCGAGGTGCTGGACGTCCTCGACGACATGGAAGTATATGGCTCAGTGGTGGCTAAGGTGACCGACGACGCCATAATCTACGAACTCGCCTCCACCGCCCCCGCCGAGCTTCTGCCGGAGGTGAAAAAGGTCGCAGACCAAGCCCTCGAGACGTGGACGCGCAGAAGCCTCGACGACCTCCTCACACATGTATACAACCTAGAGGAGGTGAATGAGGCATGGTTGGGGAAGCCGTTACTAGGCATGGTCAGAGCCGCTATTGCGGTAGGACTCGGTGCCCTCGCCGAAGAGGTGTACTTGACGCAACGCGTCAACGAGCTCATCCATCTGTACCGAAGGTTGCAGGAGCTCAGGCGGAGGATACTGCAGGAGGTCGAGGAGAAAGCGGGAGAGGACGTTGCGGAAATCGCCTCCAACATCGCTACGGCAATACGGCGGTACGCGCCGGAGATAGAGGAGGCCCTGGCGGAGCTCAGGCGGCTAGGCGCAGACCCCGTGAAGGCCAGCCTAGAAGGCGTCGTGGAGGAGTACGCCGAGGTTCTGCGGCTAGACATACCGGTCGGCGGCGGCAAAACTCTAGAGGACCTCCTCTACGAAAGCCGGGACGAGGTCTTGGACAAGCTCCACGAGATAATGCTGGCGCTGTATACGGAATACGTAGAGATAGACGAGACGTGCGACCGCGGGTGTCCCCCAGAGACGGCCCAGAAGCTGGAAAAACTAGCGACTCTAGAGCTAGCCACATGCATCATCTACAAACTGTTCCACAGGCAGAAAATCGACAAGAAAACCGCCGTTGCAGCGCTTAACGAAATAGTGGACGAAATCTTCTCTGGATGATCAAATTTCTAAACTATAGACGCCAAGCCGCCTTGCTGTCCATTGGAATATGAGTTGGCATAGGCTTGTTGTGAAGAGCCGCAGTGACACGCAGGCTGAAACGCCGCGCCGGGGGTAGAGAAATGGCTACACCCGTATCTGTGCCGAGATCAAGCATTTTTGAGGTCTGTAGCCTCAGGAGAAGGCCCAGCCACGGGAGGCGCCGCTAGAATTGGAGGTAGTACAGCTTCAACAGAGCCATCCTGCACCCCTCGCGGTTTAAGTCGTCGCAGTTCTCATAAACGGCTCGAAAGAGCGGCTGAAGCACTGTGCCCTTATACGCCGCAAAACCCCACAGGCCGTGAAGCCTAACTGCGTCGGCCCTACCCTCCACAGTTGCCAGCAACGTGAAGGCAAGCTGTGCCGCAGGTGATATGGGCGTCAGAACTTCCGCAAGCGTTCTGCCGTCCGCAACATTTAACAGGGGATGCGCCTTTGGCACATTCATCTCTATGTTTGATCTTAATATCTTGGTAGCAACTTGGTTGTTTGCAACGGCCGCCACGGCGTCAACGCAGAGTTCAGTCTTGGTTTTTATCGAGTGGAGGACAACATACAGCCCCGCAGACGACGGCGGGATAAATTTTGCACATTCTTCAAGGGCTTTGTCTTTTTGCAGGCGGCCGACTAGCATCAATAAAGCCGGCCGAAACTCCGGTAAAAACAGCGACTCGAACGCGTCCACAGCCTCCTTCAACCTTGCCCCCTCCCCCACGCCGAAAAGCCTAAGCATAAGCCGAGTAACCACAGAGACCTCCCGGTCATAGTTCAGCAACCACTGCCACTCTTTCAGCAACTTCTCAGCCGTCTTCTTGTCGCCAGAGACCGCCAGATAGACCAGATAATCGCCAAGTCTGTGAGCCGCCGTTGCTAAATACTTGGCGGTTAGTTCAGGGTGTTTCTCCGCTTCCCCCCACAGCTCCCAGAAGCCTTTAGCTCTCTCCAGAAGTTCCTCCCAGCTGTTTGCGGCGAGGACGCGGGCCCTAAGAGCAAGACCACGGGCGGCGAGGTAACCTCCCCAATCCTTCAGCTTTATGCGCATCTCTGCCGCTCTTTCAAACTCTTCTGCCGCCTCTTCCAGCTTCTTCTCGTCTAACTCGCCTTTCTTGTCAAGGGCGTGAGACAGCTTGTAGAGGGCCAGCACATGCGTGAACCAACTCCTCAAATTCTCAACCATTCCCCTGGCGTCTTCTGTGACGCTACGCGCTACCATCCACTCGGCACTTTCCATAATTTTTCTCAACTCTTCTGGATGGGCCGCCGCCCCGTTCAACACGCTCCTCACGGCTCCGGCCTCCTCTATGAGGTCGCCTAAGCCGCAATGCCACTGTACAAGCGGCGCCAAGATGTCGTTAAGTAGCGCCACAACCAACACATAAGCCCTAGCTACTGCGTCGAGCAGGCGTTGCGCCGAGAGGCCGCTCTCCGGCGCCGTAGTGCTATCGTGCTTTCTAATCTCGCCGTATAGCTCACACATATCAGCCACAGCATCACCCCAGCGATCCATGATGTATACTGAGTGTTTTCTAAGTAGGTTTGAGTAGGCGTGGACAGCCTCCACCAGAGGCCAGAGGCGCTCCGCATCCTGAAGACGGTCTTTGAGCGTCACCTGGAGGCGGTTTTTGAGTTGTTGCAAGGCGTCGTAGATGTATTGCACGGTTTCTGGATCTAGCGTCTCCAGCTCCGAGGCGGCGACCAGCGCAACGATGTATTTATGCGGCGCCTTGTCGCCTAAAGGTCTCAACGCCGCCAAAATCGGCAACACAGTCTCCGGACGGACCACCACCTGCACCGCGAAAGGCGTAGCGTAGAGCAACAGATCGGCCGCCGCCTCATCCACCTCAGCCCCGGCGGCCAGTACGGCAACGCCTAAGGCGTAAAAAGCTTGGGGTGGTGTGAATATTCCACGTCTCCACCTAGCCATCAGCTTCTCTACTGTTTTCCTTGCGGCGTCTATGGTCTCCGTGTCCGCAAGGGGGGAGAGTATGTTTAATTCTCTTATAGGCATCAATTGTGCTACGCCTAATAAAAGCGGTGACATCACGCCATCTATCGTCGAGTACGCATCCACGGCGCAAGGCTCCAAGGCATCTCCCAAAGCCTCTGCAACGTCCTCCGGCAACCACTTCCTCCTAGGCAAAACGGGCAATCCAGCCAGCGCATGGCCAACGATTAGGGCCGCCCTCAGCCAACAACGCCTGATCTCGTTGCTCTTGAAAACAGCGGCGAGTCTCCTGATGACAAAGGCCAGCAGAGCTATCGCTGATACCCGGCCTTCCTCTGGGACGCCTAGTTCGGCGAGGATCTTGTTGCCTTCTTTTAACATCTCGTCGCGGGCCCAGTCCAGCGCCTCTAACAAGTCTTTTAAGGCTTCTATATAGGGCTTTCTCGCCTCTTCGCCGTTTAGGCCGGCGAGATCTCTCAGCGCCTCCTCCACGAGGTCTTCGTGCCGCTGGGCGAGCCATTTGGCTATGGGCTGGAGGCCTGCCTTCAGCTGGTCCCACTTGGGTTTGGTGAATTTCTCTATCTCCTCTGGCTGGTAGAAGACGACCCCGTCCTTGGCCTGCGTAATGTACGTCACGCCCTCCGGCACCGGGCCGAATACGGCGTGGAGGAGGAGCGGCGCGGCGGCTCTATACATAAGCCTCACCCTCTCCTCCTCGCTACTGCGCCACAGCAACACGTCACGGATGTAACGAGCGAGAAAGAGCTTCGGCTGAGACTTCGCCTCCTCCACAGCCCTCTCCACACTCTCCACCTTACACCCGTTTTCCCTCAGCCAGAGGCCGGCGTATTTGGCGACTAGCGTGTAGGCGTCGTGGCTTGAGATGAGGCTAACAAGTCTTTCAGTGTCGACTTTGTCGAGGCAACAGTCGTCTTCATTGGGGCAGGCGTAGCTTTTCAAAACCCCGGCGAGGAACTCCGGCGTGTTCAGCCGTGGGTCGTAGAAAAAGGCCCCTCCAAGCCACTCCCTCACGGCCTTCCCTTCGTAGGCCTCCGCCAGCGCCTTGTCGTGGACGGCGGCTAAGACGTACAGCCTGGCCCCCGCCTCGCGGCTGCGCTCCGCCAGAGCCGCGAGAGAAAGCAAAACCTTTACAGAGCCGTAGAGCTCCTCAAGCGGCCTCCGGGGGTCAAACTTCTCTAGATACACCTCCCGCGGATAAATGTCGAAAAGCAACAACGCCCTACGGCCCAACGCCTTGAAGACATCCACCTCCGACACGTCTACCGGGCTCTTCACCTTAACCACGTAGTCCACGTCGCCTTTTTTCAACATGTCGTAGGCCACGTAGGCGGCTAAGGTGGATTTCCCAATGCCCCTACTCCCCTTAACCACCACGAAACCCTTCTCCGCGAGGAGTCTCTCCACCTCCTCAGCCGTCTCTGCGAAGCCGCCGGCGGTCACAAGCCGGTACTCAACGCCGGCGTCAACCACCTTGTGGTACGTGACGCGCAACTCCTCAGCCCTCCGCCGGGTATACACGTCGCCGTATTTCGCAAGTCTCTGTGCAATTACCTCATCCCAAAGCTCCTCCACCTGGTCGCACAGCTCCTCAACTCTCCCCTCAAGCTTCTCCAGTTCTTTGTTGTTGCTAAGAGAATCCAACACGTCTCTCACCTCTTCCTTCCCCACGCCCAGCTCCAGCGCGATGTGGGCCGCCGCTAGGTCTTTAAGCCGTCCGTCCAGCCTAGACCAGTCGGCCAGCAGCCTTATCCAGTCGCGCCACTTCCTGTGGCCGGATAGAAAGTAAGAGGCGACGCCCATCACTGCGCCGACCACGACGCCGCCGGGGAGGAGGGGCAACAGGGCCTTTGCCAGCTCCTCCGCAACACCCGCGAACTTCTCAAGCACGCGTTCGCCGGCCTTCTCCACGGCGTCTTTGCCCAGCTCCCGTAGCTTGGCGAGTCTGCCCCCGGCGGCGCCGAACTCCTCAAGAATCTTTCTGTACAGCCTCAGTTGCTCCTCCACGTAGTCCTCGCCCCGCTCCTTCAGCATAGCCGCCACGCCGGGAGGCACGTACTCCAGCCCGAGCCACTTAAACTTGACGCCGACCCTCTCCGCAACTTTCAACAACCTCTCCACCACATCCCCGTCCTCCCCAGCGCCGGGCGAGATGTAGAAGAGGTAGAGAGAGTACCCGCGGTACCGCTCCTTCAGATACTCCACGAAGTCTCGAGGCAACCTCTTAAAGGCCATGAGGTGGTCTGCGCCCTTTATGTCCTTGAGCTCCTCGGCGGCCTCACGGCCGCTTACGTACCGCCTAGCGAAGATCCGCCTAATCACCTTCCTGAGGTCCACCTGCGCCTTCTCTTTCCCGGGCGCCAAACCCGCCGTCACCTCCTCCACCCTCGACGAGTCTCCAAACTTCTCCTTCAGCTTCGGCTCGAGAAACTGCTTGATGAAGGTGGTCTTCCCGGCGCCGGGCGGCCCCACCACGACCACACGCTCCGCGGCCGCCTCCTCGGCCCTAAGCTCGTAAAGACGGCGGAAGAGCAAGACCATAGGAGATTTAAAATTAAAATTAAAGATTTAAAATTTATAAAATACGGAAAGAGGGGCTTATCCGCTATAGGCGATGGCGGGCGTGTTTGCCCCAGATCTCCGTAGCTAGTAGTTGTCTCTCCGAAGGATGGTGCCTTTGGTGGAACATGGGGAGCGGTTTGGAGGTCGCGGCCTTCCTAACGCCTTAGCGACGCCAGTATTTCTCTGAGCGCCTTGTCTGCCGCCTCTCCGCGGTGGTTTCTTGAGGCGAAGTAGGCGTTGAGCATGTCTAGGGCCGTCCTCAAGCCCTCATGCCTTGACAGATCCCGGAGGGCGGCCACGGGAACGCGTCTGTCTGTGGGGTCCGCCCGCGCTATTACTCTGTCGGCTTTCTCCGGGTCCATCTCGTAGAAGATCCTGCGCAGGGTGAGGTTTCTAATCTTGGCCTCGTCCAGCCCGTAGAAGATGCGCCTTCCGGCCAGCTCCTCCGCGGCCCGTAGCGCGTTGAAGACGACGGCCCTCCCCAGCGGGTTCAGGGGGCCCCATCTGCTGTATCCTCTCTCCTTCCTCTCTCTAAAGAGCTCGGCCAGGTCTGACACGGCGCGGTATATCAGCCGGATGGCCTCGGCGTATAGGTACTCTTCCCGGTAGTAGTTGGCGGCTTGTCTCACCACCAGCGTGCAGTGCCAACAGCCGTATCTACCGCCCAGCGAGCCGCTTGAGGCGAGCCCTCTGTACAGCTCCACAAGCTTCCCCACGTCGAAGTCCTTCTGCGCCTTGAGGAAAGCCCAGACAGTTTCATAGCTCCAGAACCTAATCGGCGCGACCTTAGGAATGTCGTTATTAGACGTGAAGTACGCACCGAGGCACGAGCCGCCTCCGGCGCAGACGCCGAATCGCTCCTTCATGGACTTAGACCTGGCGCCGCTTTCCTCGTCCCTAGCCCCAACCACCAACACGTAGTTCTTATAGCGGCTCAGCGAGCCGCCCGTGGGCTCTATCTTAAGCATATCGACACACCACCTGAAGTTAAACGTCGGGGCTGGATACCCTCTGACAAAGACCCTCCAATACCACGTCTCCGTAGCCCTAGGCCTCGCGAAGACCACGCGGAGCCTGACGCCAAGCTTCCCCACGCGCTCCTTAAACTGATTCACGAAGTACTCCACCCACTCCTCCATCTCAGGTATCTCGCTCAAAGTATCGTTATGTAGCAGAACTACGTTGGGAAGCCTCTCGCCCCGCCTGGCCCTCTCGGCCAGCCATCTATACAGCAGGACAGCCACCGCCGTGGAGTCCTTGCCACCTGAAAAAGCGAGTACAAACGTTCTAAACTTTAAAGCCGCCTCATCAAAAACCCTAAATGCGTCGTGCGTCAATTGAAATGCCATGGATTAATGTCAACCAGGATAAATATACTTCACTCCGAGATTTTCCCGCGATATCTAAGATTTTGGGTGAGGATATAAAATTATTAGTGGGAGCACTTCGACTCATTCTACTTCCTCTTTTGACGAACCGCGCAGAGGCCGACTGCGGCGAGTTGCGCAAGTTCTGTTGTGGAGACGGGAAGCTGGCCGCCAACTACTGGGTTGGCGACATGGTGGCTGTGGTGGAGGCGCAACTGGGAAATCTCAAGAGGGGGCAGATCCCGTGCGCTGTAGATAGAAGGCGTATGCCTCCCCTAGCCAGATATGAGGACTACGGCCTAATGCGCATCGCAGAAGGCCGCGTTTATGTAGATGTTGGCAAGCTGTTGAGATATCCGCTCTTCCGCGCGGCCAAGAAGGTAGTTGACTCACTTGGCATCTGCGGGACGCGGGACGTTGCATCTTTCGCCATATGCGCTGGGTTGCCGGAAGTCGCCGCTGTAGATGCGATCGTCGTGCTGAGGCTCCTCTTTCCCAACCTCCTTGAGGTACACAACGCTGTGTCCTTCGACGAACTACTGGCAAGATGGGGCGTGGGGAGGAGCGTCCCGGCGGATCTGCTCTGGGAGGAGGCCAGAAAGTTCGTCAGAAGGGGCTTCGCGCTTCCCAGTCTCAGGTCTCTGCCCCGCACGGTGAGGGTTGTGAGGTCGCAAGCGGCGCGCTACTCCATACCGGCGCTCCTCGCCCACGCCGATTTCAAAGACGCCGTGGTCGCCGACGTCGGTAGCGGCTTCGGCACGAAGGGGGCGGCCTCGCTCAGATGGGGCGCCAAATACGTGGTGCTCCTTGACATAGACGAGGAAGTGCTCAAAAGCAGAGGCAACGGCCTATTGATAGACAAGGTTGTTGCCGACGCCCACATGTTACCGCTCCGCACTAAATCTATTGACGCGGCGGTGTTCTGGAACGTTCTCAACTTCTTAGCCCGCCCCGACGAGGCCGTGGAGGAGATAAGACGCGTGACGCGGCGGGAGACAGTGTTCTCAACCTATAACGCGGGAAGCGGCAGATATATAGTCTTTAGGGAGTTCATCTCAATAGCGTCGCGGTGGGGAGTCCCAAAGGTGGTGAAGAGACTAGGCAACACACAGTTCCAAGCCGTGGTAAAGATCCATGAGGATTAAGATACTTCGCGATCACTACTGCGCCCGTTGCCCCATAGTGAAGAGGAGTCCTAGAAGTACAGGCGTCAAGTTATTATTAGGCGTAGCTGACGTGAGGAGTTGGCGCGTTCTGGACTTCGGGTGTAGCAACTGGAGAAACTCAAAATATCTGGAGTCGCTTGGGGCATACGCCGTTAGGATGGACGCGATAACTGACACGAAACCAGACGTGGTGGCGTACCCCACACACCTCCCCTTCAGAGACAAAGCTTTCGACGTAGTCCTCTACACGCATGTACTCATGTTCCTAGAAAGCAAAAGCCACTGGCCCAGCGCCCTTGAGGAAGCGGCAAGAATTATCAGAAAATATCTAGTCCTAGAGACATACGCCGTAAACCACAGAGGAGCAATAAGCTACACTGTGGACGAGCTCCTAGGCCTACTAGACGGTTGGGAGGTTGTTAGGCGTAATGTAAGAAAAGACATGCAAAATCTCGTGCTTACGCCCGGTCGACGGTAACTGAACTCTCTATCGTCTGTATCTCATTTAAGGTTCTTGCCAGCTTTTCCCAGCCTGAAGACAATATCTTCTTTCTAGGCTTTCTCTCTGAAATTTTTATACAATATTCTGCGGACATTTTTAATATATCTGCGGAGCCTATCGTAAATAGCGCATTCCGTTGCCTACTTAGCTGTACGTTGAAGGTATATGGATCTGTGAGGTAGTATGTATTACACTGCGAGACTTGCTCTTTGCCAAAAATGGATATTATAATGTCGTCTTCCCGACCCAAGTAGCTAGCGATGGTCGCCACCCTAACGTTTTGAGGAGGTCTTGGCATACGGGTCGCAGAGCTCAGTATACGGATCGCAAAGGCCATTTGCGTATAGGGCACTACCACAGAGACTTGCCTACTACCCACTAGATTTGAAAGCACATACGCCAGGCACCAGCCGAGCTCGGCACGTTTTTCGTCGAACTTTTCGCCTGTCCGAAAGTGTTCACTAAGCTCAATATGAACTAACGGATATCTTGACGCAACTTGTAGGATGTCGTAAATATATTTTGAACATTTCTGGCAAAGTTTTTCATGCATCAACATTCGTAATACCGCTTCGTCTAGATTAACTTTGAAGGGAGTTCCCTTTCCTATGAGGTTGCCGTCGTAAAAGCCAACATTAATCGGCTTCGCCGTATCTTCTGGCAGGCGCCAGCTCACATTGAGAGGAATTATGTATACACGGTCACTACCTTTTTCAGCTATTTCTCTGATAGAGCTTAAGAGGAGGAATCTACGCTCCTCCTCGTCGAGACCGATAGCCTGGTTCTCATCGCCGATTACGGTAAAGCCGCGTATGTCGCCCTTAGCGTTACCCTTGGCTATTGCATCTGCGATAGATATAAAAAACCGCGTAAAGGTCATGCGGCTTGCCTCGTCTATAAGGTAGATCTGCACCTTCCGCGTCAGAATACGCGCCGCCACCCTCTGCCAATCTGTCGAGGCGACCAAAAGCACCTCATCGTCAATGGCCTTTAGAAGCTGTGGATAACTTGGCGCCGAGACTTTAGAACCATACACACGAATCCTTCTGCTAAGTATCTCCGGCCGACACTCAACGCCGAATGTTCCCCTTAGGAATCCAAGGAATTTCTCTATAAAGTCTCTAACTAAATCATTAGTAGGAGCTATGTATATATAGAGATAATCAAACCTTATACTTTCTCTACAGATCTCGCTTTTTAGATGCTTTGCTAATATATATGCATAAAACGTCGTCTTCCCAGCACCTGGAACTCCAGGTGCTGCGACAACAGCTTGATTTCCTGCTAGAATTTCTTCTACTCTTTCTTTCAATTGTTTATACGGTGATGCTCCATACAACATTTCGTAGTATAGCTGGCCACGACTGCTGTAATTTCTATTGAGTAGAGCACCTATGTCGTAAAAATTAGTCATATTCATCTATAGTACTAAGGATGATTTTACGTAAAGTATCTATGGTCCATTTTAGATTTTCATCAACGTTTATCTGTTGATATTTTACTATAGCATTTTCTACTGTAGCGATGGCCTTTAGCTCAATGTTCATTGGCACCCTCCCGGGACATACAACGATATTGTTGAAAATTTCTGAATTCGGCTTTAAACGGTAAAGTATGTAAATAGGTAGCCAACGCACCGCAAACGTAGGGGATACCATGCGTATCTTTGCCTCAAGCTTATACTGGTTCATGTCTCGCGTCAATTCAACCTCATCATCTTCATACCTTCCAAATAACATTGGCGAATAAATACCATTATCCAATTTAATGTTCAACCGATCATTCATACTAAACACATAAACCGTTTTTTTGCCTAACGAATACTTCATAACGTCGTTTGAGAGCGGATCTCTTGCATTTAGTGATGCAAAAAGCCTAATCGTGGTGGGTCCGTCGAACGTAAGTCTATCAAACTTTATGCATTTCTCAAATTCTATGAATTGTTTATATTCATCACTTTTTTTCTTAAGCACTATTCTGTACAATTTATAGAAGGCACTTCTCAGCTTCACCTCTTCGGGTTTTAGTTCGCTCTTCTTTGCGAAGCGGTATTTGCACACATCACGGTAATTACAGTTAATACAAGGACGCTTCTCCTTCCGCGGGTTAAAAAGACGGAAGCCGTACTGATTGCCCATCTCCACGGCTACCTTAAGCATCCCTTTGCAAAATGTTAAGCCGTACAACAGCGATGCAATAGCCTTAATCTTCTCGGCCATATCGCCAACATCTCTATATTCCGCCTCTATACCTGATATGTCTCCTAGAGGTCGTGTTAACGATACAAGTTTCTTTCCGCCCGACGGAGTGAGATATGCAAGGAAGACGTCGACGTCTGTCGCCACTTTCTGCAAGACGTAGCGGTATGCCATCAGCTGGTAATAATGCAGTTGATTCCGTTGTTCCAAGGACGTCTTCCAGTCGATTAACGCAACATATCCGCTTCTAGCATTTACTAGGATAACATCTGGAATTCCCACCATAGGTAGGAAATCGGTATATCCCTCCAGGAGCGATTTCTGCGGCATGCTAACAAGCATACGCTCCGTATAGACTAACGTGTTGTCAGGTGAGAATCCCCTGTATCTTTGCAACCACCTCAACAACGCGGCGTAGATCTGCAGAAACCCCAGCGCGGCATCCCTGTAGTTTTCGTAGTCGCTTGCGGTGAGGTTCCCATACTGTTCCACGGCATCCCGCATAGACGCCCAAGCCTCTTCGACAGCTCCTTTGAGGTCTTGCCTCCCATCCAACAGACTATATGTAATATGTGGCAGGAGGTATGACAATAGGTCATGAACCCTTTGGGCATGGAGCGGCTGGCTATAGGGCACATGAGAAGAGGGAGCCCCATCTACCATCAACGAGAGAAATGCCTTCTTAACGCAGAAGGAGGCGCCGAGAGCTATGGTTTTTGCAGGTATTAATAACGGCCTCTGGGAAAATCCCTCGAGACATCGTGAAAGATCCATTGTATAGTAGCATATAAAACATATAAATTTTTTGTGACCTCCATAATCGCATGTAACACCTTTGATGGCGTGGTGCTCTCGGCAGACACCGGCTATATCAGCGAAGAAATCGGTATACATAGCGGCGTTGGTAAAATTACTCTCCTTAAGGTAGGGGGGCGGCCGATTGCGTATGTGGCTATGGCAGGCAATGAAGATGCTATAGTTAGGCTCTCTGGAGCGCTTCATCGAGTTATAGCAGAAATCAAAAAGCCGCTTATAGAACATGGGCCATCAAAATTTCCAGAGATAGTAGCGAATAATGTTAATAAAATAATTAAAAGCATAGAAAATGATACAACAGAAGATCTTGAGATAGTAATGATATATGGATTCAAATTTAAGGGTACGATATACAGAGATGTTATAGGATTTAGATGTTTCAAACATAATATTGATAAGGGATGGAAATGTGAGCTGGCAGGTGCAGGTAGCTCTGGCGGACCTAGGCGGATGTGTATTTTTGCAGGTTCAGTTAAACGGCAGTTGAGCGACTTATATACAGTACTAAGAGGCGAGAGCTTTCTTTCTAGTCTTGAACATTCAATAAAGTTTATAGGATTTCTTCAATTTCTAGTGGCAAATTTTGGTAGCTCAACGCAACATTTTGAAGTAGCCTATATCACAAACGAGGGGAAGACCAAGATGCATCTTGCAAATCACCCAGCAATGCGTAATATGGTTGATCATTATCGGCAGTTATATGACTTAATCAAGAGGGAAATTTTAAAAACACCACTTGATTAGAACCGTGAGTTTATCTTCAAACCGCGACGTGGCTAGCGAGGTGGTAGATTTCTCGGAAGAAGTAGATTTTTTGAAAAAAACTGAGACAGATAGGCCATGTTATGCGCTAGGCACGAGAATATTCGAAACGGAGACTACCGAGAGGGTGATTCGGGCACCTCTCGCTTTGAATATAGTTACAGGTTATTATGGATATGGAAAGACGATTGGAATCGGCGGATATGTGATATGCAAAGCCAAAAGAGAAAACGACTTCTACCTCTATGTAAATTTGCGCGAACTTAAGAGTGCTGTGAGTGGGCTACAGATAGAGCCGCTATCGTTACGCGACGTGTTGAAGTCAATCGTTATCGCATTAGTAGATATAAAATACCCAATACATATATTAATGAGAAATAATATACTTGATACAAACATACCAGAAATTCAAGAAAGAGCATCAAAAATCATAAATGAAATAAACAGCGTGGAGGTTCCTTTAGCTTCAATAATAGTGAACTTTCTTCCAGAAATTTCAGAAAAAAGGCTGTATATAGTAATAGATGAGCTTGAGCAGGTTGTGCCAGATCTTGTTGGCGCACTTACAAGAATATGCGATGAAGCTAAGCAATTAGATACAGCTCTAAAGGAGCACATAAGGATATATCTATTACTTCAAGAAGCTCTACTCATTTCGTCATTTCCTGGGTTTTTAGAAGGTAAATCGCCATGTGGATCGTCGCATGCAGGTCAGGGTGTTACAAGTCTTGCTAAACTTAGAGGGTACACGGCTGAGGATTACGTGAAAATTATCAATCAAATCGGAATAGAAGATAATGATGATCTGTTGAAAAAGGTAGCGAAAAAGCTAGAAAAACTTCCGCCGCGTCTCGTATTTAGTGTATTTTATGGCGCTAAAACACTCAGCGAAATTGAGGATTCTTTAAATTCTTTAAAGGGAGTTGCCGAGGAGCTAATACTTTATCCACGTAATAAAAAAGTAAAAAGATCTATTGATTACTTTTTGAACGAATTAAAAAAGAATTTAGAAGAGGCCGCAAACGTTACAATAATAGGAACTAGAGATCTTCGCAGAGATGCCAGAAGCAACGTATATGTGTACGAATTAATATTCCGGTTGCAGTGTCCTACTAAAAGACGCGAAACTACGAATGAAACTACGGTAAAATTATGCATTGATTTTCGAGAGAATAGACGTAGTGGCTTAGAAGTGCTTAATGATTGCCAGATACGAATTGAAAGAGATGAAGTCGGAAATCTCTTGATAAATGGCAGGTCGCTAGGTATAGATTTTCGCTTAATGATAGCCGCATATTCAGACTTGAGACCTCACATAGAAGGTCTCATGAAGCTACACGAAGAGATTCGCATGGTTACGCTTAGATATCTAAGTGGCTATTTAAGGTCGCGACTCTTCCGGAGTTACTGTGAGTGAGGCTCTGTTCGAGGAAGCCAGAAGGGCGTTGATACCTGCCATCTCAGAGGTAATCACGGGCTGGAAAGGCTTAGGTCGCAAACACCCAAGTGAGCGGATCTGTTGCCTGCTTTCCTTTGATGATAAGGTTCACCAAGTGGCTAAGCTACTTAGCGATAAATATTCCGTCCATATACGCGGGCTGTTTCAAAGGTTTTTGGACTCTGAAGAGTTTCTCAGCAAACTCATAGAAAAAATTACACTAAATATATCAACAAATTTTGACGAATTTAACAATATATTTATAGACATGGTCTCTAGACAAGTCGTATTCGTTTTAGCGCTTTCGCCGGTCGTATATTGGGACAGACTTAGAGCTAAGATATATGACGTAGTAGAAGGACTTCCGTTGACTTTTTATGACCTTGCTGAGGCCGTTATGACTCAGTTCGTATTTCTGCGCTCTGCAGCTGCCCACGTATATCTCTACGGTTCTTCACAGTTTCGCTCAGAGGCCATGTCGTTAAGGGAAAAAATGTTGGAGAAGGGTGAAGATTTTGAAGAACTTCATGAAAAACGAATTACTAAACATATTGCGCCAGCTCTTTATGCATTTTTATCGGCTCTAAATTTGGTGACGCATGCGGCTGATGAGGTTTTCGCCCAATATACTACTTTGAAAAAGTTATCAATAAGCGGGGGCTTTACCTCTAAGCCTATAGTGCTGACAGGTATGGGGGCCACCTTGGCTAAGGCGCTTCTGCACGGCGTTGCCACGCGCTCTAGCATGTATGTGGTTAACTTCTACTTAAGCTCTTTGCTAGGGAACGCGCTTCTTGTTGAGATGTGGAATTACGTGAAGACTACTAGCGAAGTGCGGTCTGTGGTTATGGAGGCCTTGGCGAGGTATAAGAGAATAAGGGCGCAGATCATGGAGTCTGTAAAAACAGCCCCAAAGCTATATCTCAGAGATGCAGAGACATATTACGATTCAGCCGACGCCATTAGAGATGCGATCTTGATATATTTAATTCAAAACGCCGAAAAGAAAATAGACGAAGTGGAATTAAACAATTTGCTTAGAATTTTGATATGATTATTTATTCGCAATCTTTTCACCTGGCGCCTAGAATGTGCGTCAATACGATTTGAACGTCCTCCACATTCTGCGGCGTAGGACTTTAAACAGCTAGTTAAACCACGGCGCCGTGACTACATCAGTGGCGGCTTTTGGGAAGTTTCTAGAGAGGGGTGTAGGTCGTGTAGAGTCTCTTATGGACGTTGCAACCCTCTGAGGCAGTAGAGGGGCGTCTCGGCTAGGCGTGCACCGTAGTGCGTTGCCTCCAGAGGGAGCCTTCGCCGTCTGTCAGCTCGGCAGGAGGCTCGGAGCGGGGGCTGATGTTCCAGCAGTTATTCACCGGGAGATAGACTCCGCCCTGCGGTTCCCAGATACATAGTGGCTCCAGCGGGCGCCACTGGGGCCAGGCGAATCCCACACGGGGGCCAGCTGTGCAGAGACCCGCCCACCCTCACTGTATCTCTCCTCCACAACCACCGGCGGGTTGCACAACCTGTGGAAAAGAGTGGGATAGTATGCTACGTCACGTCCTCCACGTCCCCAGCCCGAGACGTCTAATCCCAAGCAAGGCCGCCGAGGAGGGTCTCCGTCGCCTCTGGACGGGGCGGCCGGCGAAGGCGGCCCCAGACCCCGCACCCTCCTCGCTCCTAATTCGCTGGTGGCGGGTTTTTAAAGATCTGCCGGCATCTCTTATACACCCATATTTTCAAATAAAGCGGTCTGCAACAAAACGGCGTCCGCCGCGTCCTTCAAACTCTTGGCCGCAGACGTTGGAGTGCGATGGATGCTCGACGTGGGGGAGTAGCCTCCGGCATTAAGGAAGTTTTAAACCCCCCTCCCTAGCCATCTGTGGATTTTGAAGCTCTTAGAGGCTTGTTGCGGCGTGTGGCTGAGGAGGTGGAGGCGGAGATTAAACAAGTGGAGGGGAGCCGGCTGAGGCTAGGCGCGGCGGCGGGTGGGGGAGCTGTCTGCGGTTAGAGACATCTTGTACGAGGACTAGTAGTTTAGGAGTGCGACGGCTGTCTATGCGCAAATCAAGAGGGAATTCGCCGAAGGCGCAGAGGCGGGGGAGGTTATTGAGGCGGCTGAGAGGCGGCTCTTCGGCCTTAGGCTTGAGGTGGTGGAGGTGCCTCTGCTGAAGATTGAGGCGGCCGTAGACTAAGACGAGCCGCTGTTAGGCGCAGAGCCGCCCTAGACCTAGGCATTGACCGGCGCCGAGACAGCACAGCGACGTCGGCGAAGCTCAGCGCGGGGACAGCCCCCGGCACAGCCGCGGCACAGACTGCGGCACATGCCACCCCACAAGTCTCGAACCCAACATACAGCACTGCGAAGAGTGGCGTGCTTTTCCCGCCTCTCTCCTCTTTTGTTTCTTTGGTGCGCCGAAGAATGGCGCCTTGATTTTACCTTGCCGGCGATATACTGCTGATGCCCCCAAACACCTCCTGGAATATTTCGCGATTTTTGCGCAATAGACGCAGAGCTCTCAAGAGCTTAATATCTAGAGCTCTGTGCAATGCATCAATATCCTCACGTCATTATCATATTAATATTCTTAGGCTTCATGAAGTAGAAGTATGGGTAGACTTTCAGATTGTGTTGGGTTCCTGCAGGTAGAGCTGAAACAATCTTCTGAGTTAGGCGTGTTTTCAGGGTTTGAGGAGGAGCTGTGCGAGGGCGCGGTTAGGGGTCTTGATGTAGACGCCCTGTGCGGTCCTCAGCAGAGTCAGAGCTGGCGTAGCTGTCTGCAGATGTGGCTCGAATGGCTCAAATCGGCTGAGGTCACTCTGGAGCAAATGGACTATCTTTCTGCAGCGGTCTACGCGCTGGGTCTAGCGCCTAAGCTCGCCGCAACTGACTACGGCACAGCTCGGCAGAGAGACTTGGGCCAGCTGTGGACCGATACAATACGGGGCTTCCTGGGCGAGATTGCTTTTGTTAAGTGGCTAAGAGAGAGGTATCGCATAAGGGTAGAGCTTGATTACAGTGTGGGGCCCTTAGAGGAGTATCTGCCGCGGGACATTAAAAGCGTCGACGGGAGGGAGCCTAGGCTGAATGTAAGTGTAAAGACCACAAAGCTGAGCGGCATCTGGCTCGACGTGCCTGGTGCCCAGATAATGCACAGCGACGTCTACGTGCTCGTGAGAGTCGGCGTTACAAGAGAGCACTTTATAGCCTTTCTGAAGGCAATAAGCGTAATAAGAGACAAGCTGTTCAGCAAGGCG
>Ga0081519_100087_pt1 | contig 18088 bp, 18 predicted proteins | sample ConSprmetagenome_FD_70987 | JGI IMG/M metagenome (GOLD analysis project Ga0081519, IMG submission 70987) | Hot spring microbial streamer communities from Conch Spring, Yellowstone National Park, USA - C T=80-84 v2 (version 2) | ecosystem: Environmental > Aquatic > Thermal springs > Hot (42-90C) ...
GTTGTTTTCTATTTATATGTAAAAAAAGAGATTTTAAATAAATTTGTTGAGCTCTTTTCTTTTCTCAATTTAAATTTGGTAAATGTTGATAGTGACTTTGTTGTCATTCATAATTTTTTGGAACATCTGTATGGGGAACACGCAAAGCTCGTTGTTGATTTAGGTTACTATGACGTTAAGTTGATTATTACCAATAAAGAGGTTCCAATTGCTACTTATCGTCTTTCAAATTTAGGGATAAGAAGATTAGAGCAGGAAATTTCTAAGGTGTTTAAAGTTGATAAATATCAAGCTTTGAAAATCATACACAATCCTAAACCTTCAGAAATACAGATTGCTAAACCATTGTTTGTAAAATATTTAGAAAAGTTATCTGAAGAGATTTTAGTTAACTTGGATGCAGTAAAAAATAAGTATGGAATTATACCTGAGGTCTTTTATCTTATAGGAGGTGGGGCAAGGATTCCAAATATTAGTCAAATATTGGCTCAAGCATTAGAAATACCTTATCAAAAGATTGATATTCGGCATAGAATTAAGATCAATGAAAATATTCATCCTGATTATTTGGAGATTATCAATACTCAAGGGGTTTTAGCTATAGCTACAGCGTTAAAGGAGTTGTTGTAAATGATAATAAAATTTAATCTTTTACCACATGAGGAGAAGGTAGTTGTATCATCAAAAAAAGCCATATCTATATCATTTGCTCATTTTTACATCATTATATCGATAATTCTTTTAACCTTTATAATTGGTGCAGTTATCAACTTTGAGTTAAACTTAAGAAAATTAGAAAAAGAAAAAAAAGAGAAAGAGGAGCTTTTGAACAAGTATAAAAATATAGCTTTAAAGGTAAAAAAATTAGAAGAAGAGAAAGAGGAGATTAAAAAAAGAATTAGTGCGATAATAGAATTAAAAAAGGACCAGGGGCAAAGATTGAGGGTATTATATTATACACTTTCTGAAGTAAAAGAAAATAAAGTTTTGATTAATAGCTTAAAAGCTGAACCTGGGAAGGGGCATATAAAAGGTTATGCCTTTTCTTTTGAAGATGTGGCAAATTATTTAAAAAATTTGGAAGCAAACAAGCAGGTGTTTAAGAATGTTGAGCTTAAGTCAGCAGTCTCCAAACAACTTGCTGGATATTCTTTAGTAGAATTTGAATCAGAGGTGCAATTTTAGATATGAAAGGATTTACAGAGTTTTATAAAAGAATAACTGAAGAGCTTAATAACAAACCAAAAAGCACAAAGATTTTGTATTTGATCGTAACTATTATTTTACCGTTAACTATATTTTACAACTTTTATTATACACCAAAAAAGGAAAGAGAAAAAAGACTTGTTCAAGCCATAGAGTCTTTAGATAAGGAAATTTTAATGTATGAACAAATTAGCAAAAAAGAAAAGGAATTAGATTTTATTGTGAAGGAACGAAGAAAATTTTTAGAAGAGTGTCAAAAGATCCTTCCAACAGAGAAGGAGATACCAATACTACTTAACAACATTGCTCAATTAGCCAAAAAAAGAGGATTAAAGGTCTTGCAGTTTGTTCCCAAGCCAGAAATCCAGAGGAACTATTATAATGAAATACCAATAGAATTATCTTTTGTAGGAAGTTTTAACAACACTTTTGCCTTTTTAAATGATGTAGAGAACTTAGAAAGATTAGTAAATTTGATTTCTGTAGAGATTACTCAACAAGACAAAGATACTCTTTTAACTAAAAGCACATTTCATACATTTAAGTACACTGGTGTAGAATTAAAGCCGTAGAGTAAAAAATGATTATCTATATACTAATAATTCTTTTTTTATTACCAATAGTTGGCTGTCAAACCCAACAGAAAACGGAAGTAGTGGTAAAAACTAGAGAACAGTATAAGTTTCAAGATGTAGAATTAGAGGAATGGAAAAAGATAATCTTTACTCCCAAGGAAAGGTATAATTTTCAAAACCTTAAAAATCCTTTCCTGAATCCTAAAGCAGTTGCTCAATTGCAGAAAAAAGAAGAACTTTTTAATTTTGAGCTAAAGGGAATATTAATCAAAAATGGGAAACGGTATGCTTTGCTACAGGATCCTTTAAAAAGAGGGTATTTTGTTACCGAGGGGACAAAGTTTGCAGGTCACTACGTAAAGAAAATTGGAAGTGATTATGTTATTATATTAGCTGAAGAAACTGATTTATTTGGTGGGAAGACTAAGCGCGAGGTAAAACTAAATTTGAGGAAGGAGTAAGGCTATGAAAAATAAATCTATAGTTTTCCTTGAGATATTAATATGTTTATTTCTTTTACCTCAGGTTTTATACGCAAAGACTTCCCTTCTTAACGTTCTTTTTTTTGACCGGCCTGAAAATCGACTGATCTTTGAGTTTGACAAACGGGTCAACTTTGAGGTTAAGAAGATTGAACAGAAGCTTTATGTGTATTTAGATAAAACTTTACCAAAGGATTCAAAATGGATTAAAACTTTACCTAAGGAGCTTTTTAAAGAAATAGAAGCAGGAATTGAAAAAGATAGGCTTGTTTTGGTTTTTACTTTAAGTAAAGATTTCAATTTTCAAGCCTCAATGTTCGAAAATCGACTTGTAATTAGGATTTTCTTTGAAGACGAACGAAAAGTTTACGATGCTATGATAATTGGAAATAGAATTTCAAAGTTAGACAGAGATAAGTTCCTTCCTGACTATAAAGTTTCCGTTCCAACTGACCTTTCTTCTTTACATTTGCCTTTAACAAGAAAGTATAAAGGACAGCCAATTAGCGTAGATTTTCAGGAAGCTGATTTGCATGCCGTCTTTCGTTTCTTGGCTGAGATAAGCGGGTTAAACATAGTCGTTAGCGACAAGATTAAAGGAACAGTAACATTAAAGCTTCATCGTGTGCCTTGGGACCAGGTTCTTGATATCGTGCTTGCAAGTTATGGATTGGGTTATGTGATGATCGGTAATGTTATGAGAATTGTAACTCTTGATGAGATCAAAGCAGAAAGCGATAGATATAGAGACTATCTTACCTCTATTAAAGATATCCAGGAAAAAGGTCCATTAACAACTAAAACCTTTCAGTTAAAATATGTCAGAGGAGATACAATAGTATCAAAGTTGAAAGAAATTATAACCGGTGATGGAAAAATAACCTATGAACCAAATTCAAATGTGTTGATAGTAAAAGATACTGAAAAAAATTTAAAAGAAATAGAGAGAATAATTAAAGAAATAGATAAGCCAACTAAACAGGTGTTGATCGAAGCCAGGGTCGTAGAAATAACAGATACATATGCCCACAAGCTTGGAATAAGGTGGAGTGGTTCTGCGTGGAAGACCACCCAGCATACCATCATCGGTGTAGGAAGACAACCAAACATATCAACTCCTGATATTTCATACAGGTATCCTGGTGGTTTTATTCCTGGGAATGGAACCGGAAGAGTCAGCTTTTTTCCGTCAGGTATTGTAGATTTGGGAGTTGCAGGTAGTACAAATATAGGTTTTGCCTTTGGGTATGTTGGAAAATCTGTTTTACTTCTTGATGCTGAGCTTTCGGCGCTTGAAAGCGAGGGGATAGCAAGGATATTTGCCACTCCAAAGATTTTAACCCTTGATAATCAGCCTGCTGAGATAAAGCAAGGATTTAAAATTCCTTATCTTCAGCTAACCCAATTTGGAGTAGCAACAACCCAGTTCATAGAGGCTGTTTTAAGGCTTAAAGTTACTCCTCAAGTTACCCCTGATAATCGCATTAATCTTGATATCGAGATTGAGAAGAGCACTCCTGATTGGGGTAGAGTAGTTAATGGGGTCCCAGCTGTGATGACCAGTTCGGCTACCACTAAGACCTTGGTTAACAACGGTGAAACCATCGTGATAGGTGGGATAAAGATGAGCGCCCTTGGAGATAATGTTGAGCAGGTCCCCGGAATCGGGAAAATTCCTGGCGTTGGGAAAGCCTTTAAAAAGAAGGAGAGAGACTTAGCCAAGACAGAATTGATCGTCTTTATTACTCCCAAGATAATTACCGTTGAAATTCCCGGCGTTGATTATTAGTTTTTTTCTTGATGGAGGAGGTACTTGTAATAGGGGCTGGGCTTGCCGGGTCAGAGGCAGCCTGGCAATTAGCCAAGCGGGGCGTAAGGGTTATTCTCTATGAAATGCGCCCTAAAAAGCTTACCCCAGCCCATAAAACAGGTTTTTTTGCTGAGCTTGTCTGCTCAAATTCTCTAAGGTCTAAGGACTTAACCAACGCTGTTGGGCTCCTTAAAGAAGAGCTAAGAAGACTTGGTTCTATCATCATGGAGTCTGCAGACATCAACCAAATCCCAGGAGGAAAAGCTTTAGTAGTAGACCGAGAAAGGTTTGCTAAATTTATCACGGAAAAGCTGAAGAATCATCCTAACATAAGGTTTATTTGTGAGGAAATGACCGAAATACCCACTGATAGAGTTGTGATAGTTGCTACAGGGCCTTTGACCTCCGACCCTTTGGCTATGTCCCTTGCTAAGCTTATCTCTGAGCCTTTTTTACATTTTTATGATGCCATCTCCCCCATTGTGTATGCTGAGAGTATAGATTGGGAAAAAGTATTCGTTGCGGACCGTTACGGAGAGGAAGAAGGGGCTTATGTGAACTGTCCGTTAACTAAGGAGGAGTATGAAAGGTTTGTGCAAGAGCTCTTGTTAGCCGAGAAGGTTCCACTTCATCCCTTTGAAGAACCCAAATACTTTGAAGGCTGTTTACCCATTGAGGTGATGGCTGAAAGGGGTATTGACACCCTACGATACGGCCCCATGAAGCCTAAGGGACTTATCGACCCGAGAACTGGAAAAGAGCCCTATGCGGTAGTTCAACTGAGACCGGAAAACGCTGAAAGAACTTTATACAACATGGTTGGTTTTCAGACAAAGCTTAAATACCATGAACAGGAAAGAGTCTTTCGTTTGATCCCTGGATTAGAGAAAGCTGAGTTTGCAAGATATGGGTCCATTCATAGGAACACCTTCGTTAACGCTCCAAAGGTTTTAACTCCCTATCTACAACTTAAAAATTATCCTAATGTCTTCTTAGCAGGGCAGATTACGGGTGTTGAAGGGTATGTTGAGTCGACTGCCATGGGCTTAGTTGCAGCTATAAATGCCTACAGGTTGATAAAGGGAAAAGACCTCGTTATCCCCCCACCGGAGACTGCAATAGGAAGCTTAGTTCACTATCTACAATTTTCAAATCCCAAACATTTTCAACCGATGAACGTCAACTGGGGTTTATTCCCTGAAATCTCAGGAAAAAGGAAGCTTAAAAAGGAGGAAAAGGTAAGAGCCCTCGTTGAGAGAGCTCTTAAAGCTTTAGAGGACTGGCGAAGAGAATTAGATTGATGCTAATTATATTTGCAGATTCCCACTATATGGTCTTTCACTACCAACACTTCAACACCTGGGGCTATTTGGAGCCAAACATAACCTTCTTCAATCCTGGTTATTTGTCCGACGATCCCACCGTTTGTAACCACAAGCTGACCAACTCTTAGCTCCTTTAGCATTTTTTCCCGTTCTTTCATTTTTTTTCTGTAGGGACGAATTAACCCAAAGTAGAAGAGGATTAGCATCGCAAGGGCAAAGACCAAAGGAGAGGAAAGAAATTCAATAAGTTGTTCAAGGTTCATGATTTTTAACCTTGATAGTTTCCTGCAATATAACCTTTAATGACCGGAATGAAAGTGCCCTTTTCTACCTCGAGCCAAACAAGGTCCCCCTCGATCTTGACGATCTTTCCCACTATCCCTCCTGAGGTATATACTTTTTGCCCGACCTTAAGCTCTGAAAGAAACTTCTGGTGTTCCTTTATTCTTTTCTGCTGCGGACGGATGAGCAAAAAATAAAAGATAACGAAGATCAAGATTAAAGGAAGAATGGTAAAGATCAAACTAATTAGCCCGCTTTGACCTTGCTGTGCTTGCGTGGGTGGTGTCATGGCAAAGGCTTGGGAGAGGATAAAAGCCTGATAAAGCATCATTCTTCTACCTCCTCTGGATTTTTTTGATAGAGTTTTTTTACCTCCTCATAAAGGGGGGTAAGCTCATCCTTCTTGATAGCTAAGCGAGCCCTCTCTAACAATTTAGCATAGTAATTAAGATTGTGAAGAGTAAGCAAAGTATAGGCTAAAAGTTCTTTTGCTTGAAAGAGATGTCGAAGGTAAGCTCTAGTAAAATTTCTACAGGTATAGCAGGAACAAAGGGGGTCAAGAGGTGAAAAATCCTCTTTGTATTTAGAGTTTCTAATGTTAATATATCCTTGGGAAGTGAAAAGGGTTCCCCTTCTTGCGTTCCTTGTGGGAAGAACACAATCAAACATGTCAACTCCTCTCATTATAGCTTCGATGAGGTCAAGAGGGGTCCCAACCCCCATGAGATACCTTGGTTTTTCTTCAGGAAGGTTCTCAATAGCTATCTCAATTATTTTGTTTCTTAGGTTGGCAGGCTCACCGACTGAAAGACCTCCGATGGCATATCCAGGGAAGGGAAGACTTGCAATGTAGCGTGCGCTAAGAGTTCGCAGGTCTTCATACATTCCGCCTTGAACAATTCCAAACAACACTCCCTTGGGTTTAGGAAGAGTTTGATAATAATCTAAGCATCTTTCAGCCCAGCGGTGAGTTAGGTCGGTTAGCTCCTTTGTTTTTTCATAATCACAAGGATAAGGTATGCAGGTGTCAAGAACCATCATGATGTCTGAGCCAAGTTCATACTGTGCTAAGACCGCAGTTTCTGGGCTTAAAAACATCTCGCTTCCGTCAAGATGAGAACGAAATATTATTCCTTCTTCCGTAATTTTGCTAAAGGAGGAGAGGCTATAGACCTGAAAGCCTCCGCTATCAGTAAGTATAGCTCCGGGAAAGTTCATGAACCTATGAAGACCGCCTGCCTTTTTAATAATTTCGACCCCTGGTCTTAAAAGAAGATGGTAGGTGTTGCAAAGAATAATCCTATAGCCGAGGGAGGACACCTTTTGGGGGTCGAGGGCTTTAATGCTTGCTTGAGTTCCAACAGGCATAAAGACAGGGGTTTCTACGGCCGCTCGAGGAGTAATAAGAAGCCCAAGCCGGGACTTATTTTTTTGGCTGGTTTTAAGTATCGTAAACCTAAACATCAAGAACTAAGGTCTAAGCTTAAGCTCGGAGATGGCAGATAAAAAAGGCTCTCTCAAAGCTTTCAGCTTCTCAGCTGGAATGCAGAGAGATAGCCGCACATGATTTGCTTTTCCAAAACCTCGTCCTGGGACCGCAAGGATACCCCATTTCTTTAAATGCTCGCAGAAGGCGACATCATCCATATCCACTTTCGGAAAGATGAAAAGCCCGCCTTTTGGTCGGACATAAGAAATGTTTGCTTCATCAAGTATACTGCATAAAATATCTCGCCTTTCTTGATAGACTTCTACTTTGACCTTGGAGAAAGCGCACTTCATAACAATCCGTTGAGCAAGGGCTGGCGCGTTCACAAACCCAAGGATTCTGTTTGCCATGATCATAGCAGAAAGCAAAAGCTCTTTTTCTTCAATGTCAGGGTGAACGGCAGCAAAGCCTATCCTCTCTCCAGCTAAGCTAAGTTCTTTGGAGAAGCTATAGGCAATGATGCTGTTTGAATAGTGCTTTAAAATAGATGGCACAGCTACACCATCAAAGGTTAGGTTCCGGTATGGTTCATCGGATACGAGATAGATGGTTTTTCCTAACCTTTTGCTTTTTTCTGAGAGAAGCTCTGCCAATCCCTTTATTTCCTCTTCGCTATATACCTGACCAGTTGGATTGTTTGGTGAGTTGATGAGCACTATTTTTGTTCTTTCAGTTATGGCTTCCTCAAAGGCAGATAGGTCAAGACTAAAATCATCCTTGCTGGGAACTGGTTTAGGGATGCCTTGATGATTTTCAGTATAGAAAAAGTATTCAACAAAAAATGGAGCCGGAAAAAGAACTTCTTCTCCGGGGTTAAGGAGGGCTTTGAAGATGATGTTTAAAGCTCCTGCTGCCCCACAGGTCATAACAATTTCCTTGACGGAAACTTTTACACCTTGCTCGAGAGTCACCTTTTCTGCCATTTTTGCCCGGACATCCTCAAACCCTGCGTTTGGCATGTAGCGATGGTATTCCGGTTTATAGTTTTCAACCATCTCTTTCAAAGCAAGATACACCTCTTCTGGCGGAGGAAGGTCTGGATTCCCAAGGGTAAGGTCAAAGACTTTATCCTCCCCTAACTCTTGTTTGAGCTTTAGCCCCTCCTCAAACATCTTTCTAATCCAGGAGCTTTTTTCTTGATAGAAAAACATCTGCTTGGATATGGACATAACTCTAGACTTCCCAATAGTCTTTAAAACGAAGAAGGTCTCTAATTTTGGCAAGGAGTTCTTCGGAATAAGATGAGGGTATGGGATTTTCATCTACACCGATTTTAACAGCTTCAGAAAAGACCTTTATCGTTAAAGCTACGCCTTCAGCAAGGTTTGATAGATTATAGCCCCCTTCAAGAGTAAAGGCGATCTTTCCTTTGGAGGTTTCTTCTGCAATATCTTTTAAGGTAGCCAGTATCATGGCCAGTCCTTCAAAAGTTAAATTCGTGCCCCCTAAAGGATCCCCCCGCAAGCAATCATAGCCTGCGGAAACAAGGATAAGCTGAGGTTTATACTGAAGAGCTATCGGTTTTAGCAGCTTCTGATAAAAATAGAGAAAATCTCCATCGTGAGAAGTACCTTTTAATGGAACATTTATCGTAAAACCTCTCGCCGAGCCTCCTCCAATTTCATTGTAGTTTCCAGTGCCTGGGTAGTAGGGATAACGATGGGTTGAGAAGAAGAGAACTTGATGGTCTTCCCAAAAGATATCCTGTGTTCCGTTGCCATGATGAAGGTCAAAGTCTACGATCAAGATTCGGTCTAATTTATACAGATTTTTGGCATAGTAGGCGGCAAGGGCAACGTTGTTGAAGAGACAAAAGCCCATAGCCCGAGACCTTTCGGCATGATGTCCAGGTGGTCTAACTAAAGAAAAGACCATGTCAAAGCCTTCCTGAAAGAGAAGCTCTAAAGCCTTTTTCTGAGCGCCAGCAGCATAAAGAGCAGCCTCAAAAGAGTATTCGTTCGTCGCAGTATCACCATCTAAGTAGTAAAAAGGTTTTCCAGCGGTTGATTCTATAAGTGAATAAAGCTCTTTAGTATGAGCCCAGAGTATTTCGTCTTTTTCCGCACGATAGGGCTTAAAAACCTCAAGGCAATCCTTAACATCTTCCTTCATCAACCTTTCCCAGATGGCTAAAAGCCGATAAGGACTCTCTGGATGATAGTCTCCGGGGTTATGTTTTAGATAGATATCATCGTAGACTATAGCAACCTTTTTCATTTTAATCTCACTCCAAGTTTTAAGGAATTTTCAGAAATTTTAAAATAAAACCGCAGTCGTTGCAACAATCTTTTTTGTTTGTTAATATAGAGTGGAAATGGGAAGCTACCTTTGGCACGAACTTATCACCAAAGAGTCTCTTCCCTTTTCAACAAAAGAATTTAAAGTTCTGCAAACTCATATTTCCTATATTTTCATAACCGATGAAATAGTTTACAAAATAAAGAAGCCTGTAAATTTTGGTTTTCTTGATTTTACAACTCTTGAGAAAAGAAGGTTCTACTGCGAGAGGGAGGTTAAATTAAACAAAAGGCTATGCCCAGATATCTATTTGGGCGTAGTTCCCGTGATAAGAAGAGGGGAGAGATTTTTTATAGAAGATGTAGATAAGCCTTTGGTTCCCTCAAAAGGTGAAGTCGTTGATTATGCGGTAAAAATGAAGAGGCTCCCAGAAGAGGGGATGATGAAAACTCTTCTCGCAAAAGGTTCATTAACCACAAAGCACATAGACTTGATAGTAAAAAAGCTTGTTCCTTTTTATCAAACAGCGGAAACTAACGAGGAGGTATCAAAATACGGAAGCCTTGAGGTTATATATTACAACGTAGAGGAAAATTTCTCTCAAACTAACGATTTTGTTGGCAAGGCTTTAACTCAAAGAAAATTTGAGACCATTGTTAGCTATTCAAGAAGGTTTATGGAAGAACATGCTTCCCTTTTTGAAAAGAGGATTAAAGAAGGCTTTATAAGGGATGGTCATGGCGACCTTTATTCGGCAAACATCTGTTTTGATGACTTAATAGAGGTTTACATCTTTGATTGCATTGAGTTTAACGAAAGGTTTCGTTGTGGTGATGTCTGCTCGGACCTTGCCTTTCTTGCCATGGATTTAGATTTTTATAGATTGGATGAACTTTCAAAATACCTTGTCGATGAGTATGTTAAGAGAAGCGGAGATAAAGACCTTTGGCTACTTTTAGATTTTTACAAATGCTACCGAGCCTACGTGCGAGGAAAGATCGGATGCTTTACTTCTCAAGACCAAAGCTTAAGCCCTAAGGCAAGGGAAGAAGCGTTAAGCCTTGCCCAAAGATACTTTGACCTTGCCTTTCGATATGCTAAAGGAATACCTAAGGTTTTGGTCTTTATGGGGCTTTCTTGCACAGGCAAAACTTTCTTAGCAGAAAGGATGGTTCAAAAGTATCCAGCTGTTTATCTTTCTTCCGATGTTGAGAGAAAAAAGCTCCTTGGTTTAGACCCAGAGAAGCATTACTACGCAGAGTTTGAACAGGGTATCTATTCTCCTGAGGTATCAGATAAGACCTATGAAGTCTTGGCAAAAAAGGCAAGGATTGAGGTTTCTTACGGACGAGATGTTATAATCGATGCTACTTTTCGAAAGAGAAAATGGCGAGATATGCTTTTTTCAGTTTTAAAAGATATTCCTTGCGAAGTTTTTTTTATCTGGTGTGTAGCAGACGATGAGGTTGTGAAGGAAAGGTTTGCTAAAAGGGCTACTGAAAAGACAGCCTCAGATGCCCTGTTTGAGACCTATCTTCACCAAAAGAAAGCCTTTGAACCTCCTGCTGAAATACCAAACCTTCTCAAAATAGACACCTCATCTGGAAATTCCAATCTTTTAAAACTAATCGAAGAATTTGTAAAATTGTAAGCCTTACCCCCTTGTCTTTGAAAAAGTGATGATTATTTTTTGATTGACTTTTAAATTCAAAACCTAAATTCTTCAGGAGGAGGTGGATGTATGAAGATTAGACCGCTCTATGATCGGATCCTTGTTCAACGGGTTGAGGAAGAACAAAGGACAGAAGCAGGCATCATCATCCCCGACACAGCTAAAGAAAAACCCATCATGGGGAAAGTTATTGCCGTTGGGGAGGGAAGGCTCCTTGAAAACGGACAGACCCGTCCTCTAAAAGTGAAAGAGGGAGATAAGATCCTTTTCAGCAAGTATGCTGGAACAGAAATAAAAATCAAAGGAGAAGAGTTTCTTATTATGAGAGAAGACGATGTTTTAGCCATCGTTGAAGATTAATAAATGAACTCATAAAGTAAAAAAATTCTATAAAAGGAGGTGGAAGGATGGCTGCTAAGGAAATTATTTATGGAGCTAACACCAGAGATAAGATCCTTTCTGGTGTGAACAAGCTTGCCAACGCCGTAAAAGTAACCTTAGGTCCTAAAGGAAGAAACGTAATCCTTGAAAGGTCCTTTGGTTCTCCTCTGATCACCAAGGATGGTGTTACCGTTGCTAAGGAGATAGAGCTTGAGGATAAGTTCGAAAACATGGGCGCTCAGATGGTAAAGGAGGTTGCCTCTAAGACAAGCGATGTTGCCGGAGACGGAACAACTACAGCTACTGTTCTTGCGCAGGCCATCTTTCAAGAGGGTGTAAAGCTTGTTGCTGCAGGTATCAACCCCATGGCTATCAAAAGAGGTATTGACAAAGCCGTTGAGGTTGTGGTGGCTGAGCTTGAAAAGATTGCCCAGCCTTGCAAATCTCGTCAGGAGATTGCCCAGGTAGCAACCATTTCTGCTAACAACGACCCAACAATCGGAAACCTTATTGCCGATGCTATGGATAAAGTAGGAAAGGAAGGTGTTATAACCGTTGAGGAATCTAAAGGTCTTGAAACCTACCTTGAAGTGGTTGAGGGAATGCAGTTTGATCGTGGTTACATATCTCCTTACTTTATAACTGACCCTGAAAAAATGGAGTGTGTGCTTGAAGACCCATACATACTAGTCTACGACAAGAAGATCAGCTCCATGAAGGACCTTTTGCCAGTTCTTGAGCAGGTAGCAAGGGCTGGGAAGCCTATCCTTATCATCGCTGAGGATGTAGAGGGTGAAGCCCTAGCTACCCTTGTAGTTAACAAACTTAGGGGAGTGCTCCAGTGCTGCGCTGTTAAGGCTCCTGGCTTTGGTGAAAGAAGAAAAGCCATGCTTCAGGACATAGCTATTGTCACTGGTGGAACCTTTGTTTCTGAAGAACTTGGTATGAAGCTTGAGAATGTCCAGCTTAAGGACCTTGGTAGGGCAAGAAAGGTTATTGTAACCAAAGAACATACTACCATCGTTGACGGTGCTGGTAAGAAAGAAGACATTGAAGCGAGGATTAAACAGATAAGAGCTCAGATTGAAGAAACGACTTCAGACTATGATAGGGAAAAGCTCCAGGAGAGGCTTGCCAAACTCGTTGGTGGAGTTGCGGTGATCTATGTTGGTGCGGCAACTGAAACGGAGATGAAGGAGAAGAAGGCAAGGGTAGAGGATGCTCTTAACGCTACAAAAGCTGCCGTGGAAGAGGGAATCGTTCCTGGTGGCGGAACCGCATACATTAGGTGTATTCCGGCCTTGGAAAACCTCAAGCTTGATGGAGATGAACAATATGGTGTGGAGATAATCAAGAAGGCTCTCGAAGCACCACTTAAACAGATTGCTGCAAACGCTGGGTATGAGGGCTCAATCATAGTTGAGAAGGTTAAGGCTGAGAAAGGCAACTTTGGTTTTGATGCTGAAACCGGTGAATATAAAGACCTAGTAGCCGCTGGTATTATCGACCCGAAGAAGGTTGCCCGTTGCGCCCTTCAGAATGCAGCCTCCATTGCAGGGTTACTCTTAACCACTGAAGCAATGGTTGCTGAAAAGCCAAAGAAAGATGAAAAAACCCCGCCCATACCAGGCGGTGAAGTCTAAAATTTAGTATCTCCTTAGGGGGGCTTTAAGCCCCCCCTTTTTTTATTATTTTAATCCTATGAGTTATAGTCAAATAGATTTTCTGTTCTTCTCTTTGATAATCTTTATTGGCATCTTTATCTTCGGTTATTTACTAAAAAAAATTGCTTATCGTTATTTAGTTTTTATTTCTCAAAAGACAAAATGGGCTTGGGATAAGCTTTTATTAGGTTCTGTAGGTAAAATTTATTATTTTTGGCTCTTTTTACTTGCTTCACATATAAGCTTTGTTTACTTACCAATAACCGATAAATCTTTTTCTTTGATTAATAAAATTTTACTCATTTTTTTTATATTATCTTTGTGTCTCTTTTTATCAAGATTTATTGTAAGTCTGTTCGAGATTTATCTTAATCAAAAGACAGATCTTGCTCCAAAAGTCACACTCTTTGAAATCATTGTAAAAGTTATAGTTTTTTTTATTGGGTTTGTCTTAATTTTAAACATCTTTAACATAAACATTTTGCCCTTTATTACTACTCTTGGTATAGCAGGCTTAGCTATAGGTCTTGCCTTAAGGGATACTTTAGAAAACTTTTTTGCTGGTATTCATCTTGTGCTTGCAAAACAGATTCGCCCAGGTGATTTTATAAGATTAGAAAATGGTCTTGAAGGCGTGGTAGAGGATATAACCTGGAGAACAACAATTATTAAACAACTTCAGAATAATGTCATTATTATTCCGAACTCAAAGCTTGCTCAGAGTATAATCATAAACTATCATCAACCGGAAAACAATCAAACTTTAATAATCCCTCTCACCATAAGTTATAACCATAATCTAAAAGAGGTAGAACAATTGATCCTTGCGTTTATGAATAGATTTATAAAAGAGCATCCTCTGGCAAACAAAGATTTCCCTCCAGCGGTAAGATACAGTGGATTTGGGGACTCAGGGATAAATTTAAACCTTCTAATTCAGGTAAAAGAACCGACCGATAGGTTTAAGCTTATCCACGATTTTATCATGGAGCTTTATGATTATCTTAAGAAGCATAATATTGAAATCCCTTATCCGATTAGAAAGGTATATCTTGAGAGTCATCATCCTAATAAGGAGAATTGAACATTGCTAAAGGTAGTTTCTTGGAATGTTAATTCGATAAATGTTAGGAAAGAGCAAGTTTTAAGGTTTCTTGAAGAGAAGCAACCCGACTTTTTGTTGCTTCAAGAGACTAAAGTTGAACATTTTCCTAAGGAACCTTTTCAAAGGTTGGGGTATAAGGTATATCATGCTGGCGGGAAAGGAAGAAATGGTGTAGGTATTCTTTCAAAAGAAGAGGCAAATGAAGTCGTGGTAGGCTTTGGAGACCTGTTTCAGGATGTTCAAGCTAAAGAAAGACTTATTGGTTGTAGGTTCAAAGATTTGTATGTGTTTTCTGTTTATGTGCCAAACGGTGCACCTGTTGAGTCTGATTATTACTACTATAAGCTTGAATTTTTCTATCATCTGAGGGAATATTTAGAGAAGAATTTTTCCCCGCAGGACAAAATCATCTTGGGCGGTGATTTTAATGTGGCCGTTGAGCCTCAAGATGTTTACGACCCACTGCTTTTTGAGGGACAAATCTGCTTTACTGAACGGGAAAGAAAGGCTATGTCCTACTTACTTGATTGGGGTTTGATTGATACTTTTAGACTTCTTTATCCTGATAAAAAGGGTCTTTTTACCTGGTGGGATTATCAATTTTCAGCCTTTAAAAAGAATTTAGGCATGAGGCTTGACTATATCTTAGCAACCAAGCCTCTGGCTGAGCATCTTAAAGAATGTGAGGTTGACCTTAAAACAAGAGGATTGCCAAAGCCTTCAGACCATGCGCCAATCATTGCCATGTTTGACCTTTAATGAAAAAACAGATAAATAAGGCTTCCGATAAAGAGAAAGGGTCCAAAGGGGATTTCAGTCTTTAAAAATTCTTCAGCTTCTTCTACTTTTTCTTTTTTCATCTTTTTTTGAAAGATTCTGCATAGGAAATAAGAGACAACTCCTATAATGCTTCCGTAGAGCAGCACATAGTAAAAGGAATAGTAGGAAAAGTAGCTTCCAATACCGGACATAAGCTTTAAATCGCCCATTCCAATGCCATCTCTTTTGGTTAAAAGATAGTATACTTCATTGATCAAAAAGAGGAGTCCAATACCTGCTAAACCTGAAATGAAAGAAAGCTCAAAGCCAGGAACCTTTGGATTGTGTCCAAGAGTTGAGAAAATAATACCTAAAAAAAATAAAGGCAGACTTAAGATGTCTGGGATTTCTTTAGTTTTTAAATCTATGAACGAGATGGCTATGCCAAACAACAAATAGATAGCCAAAAAGATAAAGGTTGTTAAATTGTAATAAAATTTGAGGTAAACAAGTAAAAGCAAGGTTGCAGTCATTAGCTCAACCGCAGGATAGATTAGCGAGATTTTCTGATGACAGAAGGCGCATCTTCCGCGCAGTAGAATAAAGCTAAGCAAAGGAATGTTGTGATACCACTTAAGATAGGTTCCGCAGTGCGGACATTTTGACCGGTCAAGAAAGACCTTCTCTCCTTTTGGTAAGCGATGTATAAGAACAGTGAGGAAGCTACCAAGACAGAGACCGATTATGAAAACAAGAATATAAAAATGATAGCTCATTCAGACTTTACTTGAATCTTTTGATAGTCTTCCTTAGCTTCTAAAAGAGCATGGCAAGCTTTGACAAAATAAGCCTATATTTTTTTTTATACTTCTCAGGAATTTTAAGAATTTCAACTCCAATCCCTTTTCGTTCGGAGGAATCTATCCAGACGACTTCAACGCTCATGGGTATTCTACCTATGGCTGGGATTTTAGGCTCAATGTCAAGAACCTGCCCTCTTTTATAATTAGTCTGCCCTTTAATGAAAAACCCTGCAAAGCTTAAATTAAGCACATGATACACATGATAGGGTGAAGGGTCGCCCGGAAAGTACACCTCAGGTGCAAGGTTTGCCAGTAGCTCAATGTTAGTTCTTTTAAATTTTAGTTGCTTTATCATAAGATGTCTCCAAGCTTTGAAAAATATTGGGCAAAAGATTGGCTACATCGCTTGCGGTAAAGCCTTGTGGACCTAAGCTTTTTGCTAACCATTCTCCAGAAGAACCATGAAGGAATACCCCGAGTATGGCTGATTCCAAAGGACTATAGCCCTGAGCTAAAAGGCCACCTATTATCCCTGTTAGCACATCGCCCATTCCCCCCTGAGCCATTCCCGGAACATCAAAGGGAGAATAGAAGGTCTCACCCTCGGGGGTTGCGATAAGAGTATGAGGTCCTTTTAGGACTACGATGGAGGCTGTAAGCTTAGCCAACTCTATGGCTGAAGTCTTTCGACCTTTCAAAATGTCTTGAGTTTCCTTTTTTAGTAACCTTGCTGCCTCTCCGGGATGAGGGGTAAGGATCCTTGGAGCCTTGCATTTTTCTAAAATTGTTAAGTCTTTTGCTACAAGGGTTAAGGCATCTGCGTCAAGGACAACCGGTAGACTGATTTCTTTTAGCAAGAATTTTAGGAGCTCAAAAGCTTCGTCTGAAAGACCAAAACCTGGTCCTATGGCCAGAGCTTTTTTGTTTGAAAGGCTCTCAAGAATTATCGTCAAGGCTTTAGGACTTGGCTCACCGTTAACCTCAGGAAGGGCAAGGGTTAATGCTTCGGGTAGCATGCTTGCGTAGATAGGTTGTAGACTTTCCGGACAGGCAAGGGTCACAAGACCAGCTCCAGCCCTCAAAGCACCAAGAGCCGTCAAATATCCTGCCCCGCTCTTTCCCTTTGAGCCAGCTAAAATCAATAGATGACCAGACTTGCCTTTATGGTAGTAACCCCTCCTCGGACGGTAGATCTGTCCAAGGTATTCAGTGGTTAAATACCTTGATTTAGGAAGAAGGTTTGCTTTTTCTAAATAGGTCCATGCATACCCTATGGGAAGAACGATAATTTTCCCTGCGTATGCTTTTCCAGGGTAGTTTAAGAGACCATGCTTAAAGCATTCAAAAGTCACAGTCAGGTGAGCTTTTACAGCAACTCCTAAGACCTCTCCTGTATCAGCAGAAATACCTGATGGGAGGTCTATAGCAACTACTTTAATTTGGTTTTTACTGGTAAGGGTGTTTATGAATTCCACCGCCTCGGCAAAGAGGCCAGAGATTGCTCTTTTTAATCCTGTTCCAAAAAGGGCATCAACCACAAGCTCTGAACGAAAGGTCTCAAATATGCTTTTTAAAGTTTCTAAATTGTTTATTTTTTTTATAGATAAACCGAGCTTTTGAGCAAGGATAAGGTTTTTTTTAGCCTCTCCTTTGTATTTTTTCTTCTCAGAAAAGATGCCTATAAAAACTTGGTAACCCATTTCTGAAAGGTACCTTGCACAAACGAAGCCATCTCCACCGTTATTACCTGGACCGCAAAGGATCAACACTCTTTGGTAATCCTTGGGAGGAAAATTTTCTCTTATAACCTGAGCAACTCCAAGACCTGCTCGCTCCATAAGGACTTCAGGAAGGAGTCCAAAATCATCCATTATCACTCGGTCAAGTTTTTGCATCTCTGAGCTTTCAGCCACAAACTGGCCGGTCATCCCTTTAGTCCTTAGCTTTTACAATCAATACTACAGCTATAGTATAGTTAAAATCATGAGAAACAGAAAGGAGAATTTTTTGTCCACCAACTTCCTCAAAGACTTCCTTTGCCCGACCAGATAATTTCACGGAAGGACCTTTTTCGGTTCGGACTAGAGATATTTCTTTGAAACGAAATGGTCTATAACCCCCCAGGGCTTTGTAGAAAGCTTCCTTTACAGCAAAGGAACTTGCCAGATGGGGATAAGGGATGGGCTTTTTTTGAGCGTAGATGAGTTCTTCTTCTGTAAAAACTTTGGTTAGAAATCTCTTCCCATAGACTTCACAGAGTTTTTGAAGCCTTGGAATGTAGACAAGGTCAACACCAA
>Ga0081519_100092_pt1 | contig 17446 bp, 12 predicted proteins | sample ConSprmetagenome_FD_70987 | JGI IMG/M metagenome (GOLD analysis project Ga0081519, IMG submission 70987) | Hot spring microbial streamer communities from Conch Spring, Yellowstone National Park, USA - C T=80-84 v2 (version 2) | ecosystem: Environmental > Aquatic > Thermal springs > Hot (42-90C) ...
AGGAAAAGCGCGAACCCGAACTAAAAGCTGAGCCAAAACCCGAAGTTAAACCCATCCCCCCCAAGGAGCCAGCCCTCGTCTCTGATGTAAAAAAAATCATTAAAGTTGAACCCATTACGGGAGAGGATTATACTCGGATCATCGTCGATGTCTCTGGAAACTTTGAGTATAAAGCAAACATCCTTCCTGAGACCAAAGATAGACCGCCAAGGATCTATGTTGACATCTATCCTGCAATCCTTTCCGATACCGTGGAAAGGGAGATAAACCTTGAGCATAAGCACTTGCAAAGAATAAGGGTTGGTCAGTTTGACAAGACGACGGCGAGGATCGTTCTTGACCTCACAAGCCTCACCTCTTACAAGCTTTTTAAGGTTAAGGAACCTTATCAGTTGATCGTAGATTTAGTTGGCAAAGAGAAGAAAGAGGTTAAGCCATATGTCACTAAGGAAGCCCCAGAAAAGAAGAGAGAAACGAGAATAGCTAAGGAAAAGGAAAAAGTAGTAGCGAAAGAAAAGAAACAGCAAAAAGAGGAGATAAAAGAGGAGACAGCCTACATCCCTATTGCACGGCAGCTTGGTCTTGGGGTAAGAAGGGTAGTTATCGACCCCGGTCATGGTGGGGAAGACCCAGGAGCCGTTGGCCCAAACGGGCTTAAAGAGAAGGATGTAGCTTTAAAGATCGCCTTTAAGCTTGGAGAGCTTTTGCGGGATAGACTTGGGCTTAAAGTTATCTACACTCGGAGCTCTGATGTTTATGTCCCTTTGGTTAAAAGACCAGCCATCGCAAACAGCATGAAGGCAGACCTTTTCATATCCATTCATCTAAACGCAAGCCCTGACCCCAACGCTAGGGGGGTCGAGGTCTACTACCTAAACTTTACTACCGACCCGGAAGCCATGAGAGTTGCCGCTCTAGAAAACAGCGTAGCCAACAAAGGATTAGCCGACCTTCAAGACCTGATTAAGGCATTGATTGCCAACACGAAGCTTTCGGAATCAAGAGCTCTAGCTGAGAAGGTGCAAAGGGAGCTTGTGCAGACGCTCCGCAGACACTACCATGATGTGGTTGACCGAGGGGTAAAATATGCCCCCTTCTTAGTGCTTGTAGGCACAAGAATGCCAGCCATCCTTGTAGAAGCAGAATTCATCACCAACCCTGAGGTGGCTGAAAGGCTGAAGGATGACCGGTTTATTGAGCTTATTGCCGAAGGGCTAGCTAGAGGGGTTGAATCCTATGTTAATAGCCTTAAAGTCTCATTTGCTAACCTTGTTAAGGAAGGCGCAAAGGGTGAAAGAGCAAAGCCTTAAACTAGGTGTGGAAACTCTTTTAAACGAGGGCTACTATAAAAGGTATCTAAACCAAAATTTAGCCCTTCTCACTAATCAATCAGCCTGTCTCAAAAGCTTAACCCTCTCATACTTTGCCTTAAGAGAAGCCTTAGGAGAAAGGCTAAAATTTATTTTTAGTCCTCAGCATGGTTTCTTTTTCGAAAAACAAGCAAACATGGTGGCATCTAACGATGAGGTAGAACCTTTCTTTGGACTAAGAGTGGTTAGCCTTTATGGACCACGGCTTAAGCCAGAGCCAAAGCATCTTCAAGGGATAGATGTTGTTTTAGTGGATTTACCCTATGTTGGATGCCGGGTCTACACCTACATCTAGACGATGTTTCTTCTGATGTCAGCATGTGAAGACTTAGGGGTCAAAGTTCTTGTTTTTGACATACCAAACCCAATCGGCTCCCAAGTCGAGGGACCTCTCTTAGAAAAGGAATACTACTCTTTTGTTGGGCTTGATAGCCTTCCTCTCAGACATGGTCTCACGATAGGAGAAATAGCACCTTTTTTTTAAAAAGAGGCACTTTCCAAGGCTTGAGCTTGAAGTCATTCCCTGTAGAAACTACAAGAAAAGCCACCTTTGGCTTGACCTTCCCCTTCCATGGATAAATCCTTCACCAAATCTTCTTAATTTTTATTCAGCCTTATGCTATCCTGGCTTAGTTTTAATTGAAGGGACAAACCTATCCGAAGGAAAGAGGGACCACAAAGCCTTTTACTACTTTTGGTGCACCCTATCTAAAGATAGAGAAGCTTTACCCGAAGCTAAGGGAGCTCTTTTCGGAAAGAGATTGGGGAGTGGTCTTTCGCCCTTTAGCCTTTGAGCCAACCTTTGATAAATGGAGGGGAAAGAGGTGTTACGGTTTTGAAATTCATGTGACCAAGCCCTTAAAGTTCCACCCTGTTAAGTTTGGTTTAAGGGTGCTGAAGCTGATCAAAATGGAATGTTCGGAGTTTGAATTTTTGCCCCCACCCTACGAGTTTGAAATGAATAAGAAACCAATTAAAATCCTTGTGGGTTCAAGAGAAGTGCTTGAATGGCTAATGGAAAAAGATAGCCTTGATTTTGACTTAGACCTATCTTATACTTTAAAGCGGTATCAGATGGAAATATTAAACCTTTCCCTTTATGAAGACTAGCTCTTTGAAAGGGCAATCTAAATTTCGTTCTAACAAGGAACGTCTATCTGCTTTCTTAAGCCTCTTTAAGAGACAGGACCAAGTTTTGATTTTAATCGTAGCAGACCCGGACTCCTTGGCAAGCGCCTTAGCGGTAAAAAAGCTCCTTCAAGGGAAGGTACAAAAAGTAACCATCTCAAACGTTAACGAAATAAAGAGGCTAAACAACCAGGTCATGGTTTCAAGCCTCAAGATCCCTCTTACACCCTTTAAACCCAGCTTACTTGCTCAGCATAATAAGTTTATCCTAGTTGATTCGCAACCTACCCATCAAGAGGTCTTCAAGAACGTGAAGTTTACCGCTGTCATAGACCATCATCCCTTGACCTCTGGTTGGTCTGCAGACTATGTAGACATAAGACCAGACTACGGGGCCACAGCTACTATTCTTTACGAATACCTAAAAACAGCAAAGCTTAGACCAGGCATACGTTTAGCAACCGCTATGGTCTATGCTATAAAGACGGATACGAACAACTTTGAAAATAGCGCCAAGACCCAGGATGTGCTTGCCTTTCAGTATTTCTATCGTTACATGAACAGGCATCTTTTACATAAGATTGAATGTTCGGACCTGAGAAGGTCTGAGCTCAAATATTTTAAGATAGCCCTCGAAAACTTAAAGTATGTTCAAAAAAGAGCCTTTACCTTTGTAGGAAAGGTCTTGAATGCCGATATTCTAGTTGTGATCGCTGATTTTTTAAACAAAGTCTTTGAGACCTCTTGGGTCTTTGTAGCGGGAGAGTTTAAGAAAAAGCTTGTTGTGATAGTGCGATGTGATGGTTATAGGAAGGATGCAGGAAAGCTTGTTTCAAGAGCTTTTAAACATCTTGGTTCAGCTGGCGGTCATAAAGAGAAGGCTCGAGCTGAAATCCCCTTTGAAAACTTAGGTATTCCCCCAGAGGAATTCACTACTCATACTCTTATAAATCTTTTTAAAAAACATTTTAGAAGGCTCCCTTAAAAAGGAGGCCCCTTTGATTTAAGGGAAGACCTATGGCAAGGTTTGTTGACCGAGTAAAAATCTATGTTAAGGCTGGTGACGGAGGAGCTGGTTGCGTTAGTTTCCGTCGGGAAAAGTATGTTCCCCGGGGAGGTCCTGATGGTGGAGACGGAGGAGACGGTGGAGATGTAATCCTGCTTGCCGACCCCCAGCTTCTCACTCTTTACGATTTTTACCATCAAGTTCATTTCCGTGCTGAAAACGGACGCCCAGGCCAGGGAAAAAAGATGAAAGGCAGAGACGGTGAAGACCTGATTCTTCGTGTGCCAGTGGGCACAGTGGTTATGGATGCGGAAACCGGGGAAGTTTTGGGAGACCTAGCGGAACCTTACCAGACTTTAGTTGTGGCAAGGGGAGGAAAAGGAGGAAGAGGAAACGCCCATTTTGCAACGCCTACAAGGCAAGCTCCTCGGTTTGCTGAACCAGGAAAACCTGGTGAAGAAAGATGGCTTATATTAGAGCTTAAGCTTATTGCTGATGTTGGGCTTGTTGGGTTGCCAAACGCTGGAAAATCTACCCTTCTTTCTCGAATTTCCGCAGCCCGTCCCAAGATCGCCGACTACCCCTTTACTACCCTTGAGCCAAACCTTGGAGTGGTAAAATTACCTGATGGAGAAACCTTCGTGGTAGCAGATTTACCAGGATTGATTGAAGGAGCCCACAAAGGAGTTGGTCTTGGTCACGAATTTTTGAGACACGTTGAACGGACAAGGGTGCTCCTCTTTGTGCTCTCTGTGGACCGAGAGAACCTATATGCTGACTATCAAGTACTAAGAAAAGAGCTTGAGCTTTACAATCCAACCTTATTACAAAAGGACTATCTTATTGCTATAAATAAAATCGACCTCCTTGGTTATTTCTCTTCAAGCCCCAATTTTGTCACTCCGAACTCAAATCATCCCCCTCCCAGCCCAAATCATGTCACCCCGAGCCAAGAGGCGAGGGGTGACCCAGCCCTCGAAGAAAAAATTGCTAAATTTCCTGATGAGGAAAAAAGTAGAATGTATTTTATCTCTGCCGTAACTGGCGCTGGGATTGAACAATTGATCTACGCCCTCTGGAACAAAATAAAGGAAAATACACAAGGAAATGCTAGGTAAAGACTTTGATCGGAAAAGATTTGTAGAGGAGGTCTTTGCTAAATCAAAAAGGGTGGTAGTCAAGGTTGGGAGCGCGGTTCTCACGAAGGATGACGAGGGGCTAAATTGGGAGGTTTTAGACCAGATTGCCTTTGAGATAAGTAGACTTAGACAGGCAGGAAAGCAGGTGCTATTGATCTCCTCTGGAGCCATAGCTTGCGGAAGGAGCAAACTTAAGCTTTTTAAAAAACCCCTTAGCCTCGCGGAAAAGCAGGCTTTAGCAGCCTGCGGTCAGGCAGACCTGATCCATGCCTACGAAGAGGTTTTCAAGAAGTATCAAACCTTTGTGGCTCAGGTGCTTTTAACCTCTCAAGACCTTGCCGAGAGGGAACGCTATCTTAACGCCAGAAACACCTTGAACACCCTTTTAAAATGGGGGGTACTCCCTATCATAAACGAAAATGATACCGTAGCTACAGAAGAGATCCGCTTTAGCGACAACGACTTTTTGTCTGCCCTTGTTGCTGGCTCAATGCAGGCAGACCTTCTCATCGTTTTTTCAGATGTATCTGCCCTCTTCGAGAGGGACCCTCGTGAAGACCCCACCGCAAAGCCAATCAGATATGTGGAGGAGATAAACGAAAAAGTCCTGGCCATGGCCGGGTCAAAGCCCGGAAGAGTGGGAAGGGGCGGTATGCTCTCCAAGCTTAAGGCTGCTCAAATGGTTACATCTATGGGTATCCCTATGGTTTTGCTTCCTGGAAGGGAAAAGCTAATCCTTGAGAGGTTTTTTGCTGGGGAAGAGGTAGGAACGATATTCTTTCCAAAAGAAAGAAGCCTTCCTCTTCGAAAATTTTGGATAAAGTACATTCTGAAACCCGAAGGTAGAATAACTATTGATAAAGGAGCTGAGCGGGCAATCCTTTTTGAAGGAAAAAGTCTGCTCCTTCCTGGATTAAAAGAGGTGGATGGAGAGTTTAGAAAAGGAGCTTGCCTTCTTGTATTAAACGAAGAAAAAGTCCCCATCGGCAAAGGGCTATCCAACTTTTCTTCCGAAGAGCTGAATAGATTTCTTAAGGAAAAAGAAAAGCAAGACAAAGAACTTATCCATAGAGATAACTTTGTCCCCCTTGATATTCCTTGAGCATCAACTTTTTTTAGGGCTCTGCTTGTACCTCTATTCTTACTTTTTGTTCGTTTATGCTTTACAACTAAGGCTTCACCCAAATCATTACCTGTAGCATCTGTTTTGCTATTCTTAGAGGATATTACCCAAAAGAGCATCATGGAAAGACAAGAGCTCTATCTTGAAAAGTTGAATGTTTTGCAGAATGTAGCGGGCGAATCAGCTCACGATTTTAATAACCTTCTCTCTTCAGTGTTTAACCGGCTTGAGCTGATGAGGCTTATCTAAGCTTTATAACAAACTAAGTCAAAGCTTAAACCAGCTTAAAATCCTTGAGCAGGAACTTTTGACCCTAGTGCGGGGCCAACTAAGAAAGAAAAGACTAACTTCTTGGACCTTGTGAAAGAGTACTCCAAATTGGCCTTGGGCTGGTCGCTCTTAACTATCAGGTTGAATATACTGTAGAAGAAGGCTTCCCAAAGTAGAGGTTGAGCGGGAACTCTTTTCTATCATGTGGATAAACCTTTGTTTAAACGCCCTTGAATCTATGCCTAAGGGCGGTAAGGTAATAATAGAGCTTTCCCCGATAGAGAATGACGGTCAGAAGTTTGCCCGCTTTGAAGTCATAGACTAGGGCGTAGGCATACCGAAAAAGCACATTCCCTTGGTTTTGGAGCCAATCTTTACCATTAAGCCTTCAGGCACAAGCTTAGGACTTTATGCAGCAAATGAGATGATGACATTTTACAAAGGAGATATTATTATTTTTTTAAGGAAAGGAAGTTAACCAAAGTTGAAGCCTTATCTCAAAGAAAAGGGGTCCTGTTTATGGATGATGGTGCCCTTGTGAGGAATTCCCTGCGAGAACTTTTAGAAAGCTTAGGTTATAAGCTAGAGACAACACCCGACGGTGAGATGGCTTACAAGCTCTTTGAAGAATCTCTACAGGAGGGGAAGCCTTACGATTTTGTAGTCCTGACCTTATACTCCCTGAAAAATGGACTGGTCTTGACAGCTATATGAAAATAAAAAAAATATATTTTTAGGTTAAAGCTATAGTGCTGAACGTGTATTCCACTGTGCCTGTGCTTAGGGATTATAAAAAATTTAACTTTTATGAGGCTTTAACTAAACCTTTCCCTATTCAAGACTTTTTAAACCTCCTTGAAAGATAAAGGTAGTGATGGCTATGCTGAGCTTTGTTCCGCTACACCTTCATACTGAGTGGAGCCTACTTGATGGTGCCATTCGGATAAAAGACCTTGTCCCTCGGCTTCTTGAGTATGGCTATTTAGGCTGCGCTATCACTGACCATGGGACGCTCTTTGGGTTAGTGCACTTCTACACGGCCCTAAAAGAAGCTAACCTAAAACCCCTCTTAGGCTGTGAATTTTATCTTGCTCCTGGGTCAAGGTTTGAGAAAAACAAAAAAAATGCCGATTACTTTCATCTCATTCTGATCGCCAAAAATGAAGCAGGCTATAAAAATCTCATTAAGCTTGGATCAAAGGCTTACTTAGAGGGTTTCTACTACAAACCTCGCATAGATAAGGAACTGCTAAAGGAATACTCTGAAGGGTTGATTGCTCTATCAGCCTGCCTTGAAGGGGAAATACCCACGCTTCTTCGTCGTGGAGAAAAGGATAAAGCCAAGGAAGTTGCCCTTTTTTACAAGGAGCTCTTTGGAGAGGACTTCTATCTTGAGGTACAGTTTAACGACCTTCCAGACCAAAAAAAGGTGAATGAACTGATGTTAGAGCTTGGAGAGGAGCTTGGGATTAAGGTTGTTGGCACTACGGATTCTCATTATCTTGACCGGGATTCCTTTAAGGCTCATGAAGTCTTACTCTGTATCCAGACGAACTCAAGACTTGATGACCCCAAGAGATTTCGGTTTAACACTGATAAGCTCTTTCTTCCAAGCCCAGCAGACCTTGAGGAACTTGCAAGCTCTTATCCCAAGGAAGTACTGGATAACACCTTTGAAGTGTATGAAAAAGTAAACCTGGAATTGAAGCTTGGTGAACCCATCTTTCCGAGGGCAAAATTGCCAGATGGTGAAACGGCAGAATCTTACTTGGTTAAGAAGGCAAGACAAGGCCTAGAAAGGAGGCTTGCCGAGCTTGAAAGTCAGGGTAAGCTTGCCGCAAGTAAAGAAGAATACTGGAAAAGGCTCGAGATGGAGCTTGAAGTGATCATCGAAAAAGGCTACGCGAGCTACTTCTTGATTGTTTCTGATTTTATCGAATGGGCAAGGTCAAAGGGTATTCCTGTTGGTCCGGGAAGGGGTTCAGCGGCGGGAGCCTTAACAAGCTATGCCCTCTACATTACGAACCTTGACCCCATTCGTTGGGGTCTCCTTTTTGAGAGGTTTTTAAACAAGGAAAGACCAAGCCTTCCTGACATTGATGTAGACTTTTGCATGGAGCGCCGAGATGAGGTAATAGAGTATGTGGCTAAAACCTATGGCCAGGAATACATAGCCAAGATCGCAACCTTTGGCTCCCTTTCGGCAAGGCAAGTTATTCGGGATGTGGGTAGGGTTCTTGGTTTCAAGCCGAAGGAGATTGACCCTATCGCTAAGATGATTACTCCAGGTCCCCAGACAACCCTTCAAGAGGAGGTTAAACGACCAGAAATCCAAAGGTTGATGGAAAGCTCACCAAGGATAAGGGAGCTTTTTGAAATAGCCCTAAAGCTTGAGGGTCTTCCTCGTCATCCAAGCATCCATGCTGCAGGAGTTGTCATAAGTGGGGTTCCTGTGGTTGAAGTTGCCCCTCTCATGAAGATGGACGAAGACGAAGTCGTTGTCCAATACGATATGAAGGCTTGTGAAGCCGTTGGTTTGATAAAGTTTGACTTTCTTGGCTTAAAAACCTTAACCATCATCAACAACACTTTAAGACTTATCAAAGAGGCAGAGGGTAAAGAAATCGACTTAAACTCTATTCCGCTTGATGACCCAAAGGTTTTTGAACTTCTTTCCTCAGGGGAGACAGACGGTGTCTTTCAGTTGGAATCTGAAGGGATGAAAGAGCTTTTAAGAAGGCTTAAGCCCACAGATTTCAACGACCTTATAGCCGTGCTTGCCCTTTACCGTCCAGGTCCTCTCGGCGGAGGGCTTGTTGACCAGTATATTGAGACTAAACACGGAAGAAGGGCTCCGGAGTACATTCATCCCCTTTTGGAACCCATCCTTAAGGAGACTTATGGGGTCATAGTTTATCAAGAACAGGTGATGGAGATCGCCAGAGCCCTTGCTGGGTATACTCTTGGAGAGGCGGACCTACTTCGCAGGGCTATTGGTAAAAAAGAAAAAGAACTTATGCAGAACTTAAAGAGCGATTTTATTGAGCGAGCTAAATCTCGAGGGATTGCAGAAGAAATTGCGGAAAAGGTCTTTGACCTGATAGAGAAGTTTGCCGACTATGGATTTAACAAGAGCCATGCCGCAGCTTACGCTTTACTCTCTTATCAGACAGCTTATCTTAAAGCTCATTATCCCCTTTACTTCTTAGCCTCAATCCTAACCTATGAAGTGGGAAAAAGCGAGGAGGTTAGCAAATATCTTTCGGTTGCGGAAAAGATGGGAATAAAAGTCTTGCCCCCTGATGTAAACAAGAGCGGTGCTGGTTTTATCGTTGAGGGGCAAGCCCTAAGACTTGGACTTCAGGCTATTAAGAATGTTGGTGAGGAAGCAGTAAAGGAGATAATCTCCAAGAGACCTTATCGAAGTTTTATCGAATTTTGTCAGAAGGTGGACTCTCAAAAGGTAAATCAGCGAGTAATCTCCGCCCTCATTAAGGCTGGTGCTTTTGATAGCCTTGAGCCAAACCGCGCCAAACTATTAGCCAACCTTCCCAGGATTTTAAGCTTTTCTCAGCAGATGAAAAAATCCACTCTTTTTGGTCAGGCAAGCCTTCTTAGCGTGAGCTCAAACCTTATGCTCGAAGATGTGCCACCCTGGACAGAGGATGAGCTCTTGCAGTTTGAGAAGGAAGCTCTTGGCTTCTACCTTACTTCTCACCCTCTAAAAAAGTGGCGTCCCTTCGTCGAGGTATTTTCCAAAACTAACCTTTCTCACCAGGATACTTTTGAAGATGGAGAATCTCTTATTTTAGCCTGTTTGATTTCAGACATAGCTTATAAGAAGACCAGAACCGGGGAACAGATGGCTATTCTACGCCTTGAGGATGAATTTTCTAACGCTAAAGCCTTGCTCTTTCCCGATGTCCTAAACAGAGCCTTAGAACTTCTTCAGGAAGGAAGGCTTATCTGGGTTAGAGCTAAGGTTGATAAGGATGAGGAGAGCATGAGTTTAGTTGTTGAGGACATAGCTCCTATAGAAGACCTAAGGATGTTTTCTGAGGGTAGATTTGAGCTCGAGATAGAAGCTAAAGAGGTAGAGCCATCAATGTTAATGGAGTTAAGGGAGTTTCTTTCAGAAAAGAGTGGTCCTTCCCTTCCGATAAAGCTTATCCTTAAGTATCCAGATTGGTATGTGCATTTTGAGCTAAACGGTCTAAGCCTTTCTTTAGACAAGAGTAAGATTACTATGATGAAACAACTATTTCCTACTGTTGTGCTTAAATATCAGCCATGAAGCTTATTTTGTTAAGCAGACATCCTGAAAATTTTCCCTTTTGCCAGTCATATCAGCTTTATCTCCGCGAAAAGGACCTTAAAAATGACCTTGTAGTTCTTTCAGAATTTGATTATCAAATGTTGAAGGCTTTAAATGTTGATGGCTCACCAGCTATATTTATTCTTGACTATAAGAGCTACTTAGAGGAGACTATCGACTTACTCAAGTCTCTTTTGAAGTGTAAAGAAAATGCTTATGTTATAGTGGTCAATGCGCCAAATGAGGCTGAAGTTGCGGTTAATTTTCTAAAAGCTGGTGCTTACCACTATTTTACGCACGACCTAAATTATGAATGCCTTTGCAACCTTATCGATGAGATCTCCGCTAAAAAGACTTTAAAAGTTAAACATATTAAAGAGGAAATAGATGAATATTTTATTGGCAATTCTCCGAAGATACAGAAGATTAAGGAGATCCTACCTAAGGTTGCTGAGACAAACTGTAATGTCCTCATCGGTGGAGAAACGGGAACTGGCAAAGAACTCGTTGCTCGCCTAATACATAAACTATCCCCCAGAGCGAATGCGCCTTTCGTTGTAATTGACTGCACTACTTTGCAGGAAACGCTATTTGAAAGTGAGGTCTTTGGCTATGAAAAAGGGGCTTTTACTGGGGCTATTTCATCCAAAAAAGGGCTCATTGAGCTTGCTGACGGTGGAACCCTTTTCCTTGATGAAATTGGGGACCTAAGTCTTTCTATTCAGAAAAAATTCTTGAGATTTCTTCAAGAGCGTACCTTTACACGGCTCGGTAGCACAAAGGTTATTAAAGTTGATGTTAGAATAATTGCAGCAACAAATAAAAACCTTAAAGATGAAGTTATCTCTGGAAACTTCCGTGCCGACCTCTACTATCGTTTAAATACCGTTTATATTTACCTTCCCCCTTTAAGAGAAAGAAAAGAAGATATCCCTTTAATCGTTGATCATTACCTAAAGTTGAAAAAAAGAGAGTTTAAAAAAGAAATTAAAGGCTACACTAAAGAATTCATGAAAAAACTTATGGAATATGATTGGCCAGGTAACGTAAGAGAGTTGATAAACTTTATTGAAAGGTCAATAATATTGACCGAAAAGGACATAATTAGTGAAGAGTTAATTGAAGAGTATTTAGAATTAAAAAAAGAAGATGAAAAATTAAAAGAGAAATCACACTGTGTGGAAAACGATAAAATAGCTCTAATAGATGAAGAACCAAAAAAGATGAGCCTACCAGAAATCGAGAAAAATTTGATTTTAAAAACATTAATCAAAAACAATTGGAATCAAACAAAAAGTGCAATGGAATTAGGAATTAGCAGGAAACAACTAATAACTAAAATGAAGAAATTTGGCTTATTTAAAGAAAGGTATCACATTAGGAGTAAAGATCCCAACTAAGAAATACAACCCTATAAATAAAACTACTAAGGTCAATAAAATCTCAGAAAAGGGTAAATATACGCGTATTTGAATTCTTTTAATAGATTCTATCAAACAAGAAATAATAGCCCAGTAATAATAAACGGATAAGATTGTGGTTAGCACAAAAATTGAGGCTAAAACTATTTGGTTATGACTAATGAGCTGATAGACTATAGACAATTTTAAAAGAAAACCGAGAGTTGGTGGAAATCCAGCAAGGTTTAATGTGATTAAAAATAGTGAAATGATGATAAAAATGTTAGCATGGGCTAAATTGCTTGAAAGATCCTGAAGGCTTAGATAGATAGTTTGCTTGTCTTTTATAAAGAAAGATAGCACTAAAAAGAAGAAAAAGACAGAAAGAGAATAAATTAAAAGATAAGATGCATAGATAGAAATTACATGATCTGATATATCAATTGTCAACAAAGAGAAAAGATAACCTACATTAGCAACTGATGAATAGGCTAAAATCTTCTTAACATCCTTTTGTTTGATCGCTAAAAGATTACCTAATATCATAGAGAGAACAGCTAAGAAATAAAACAAACCTTTAACATAAGAAAAATCTATATTTAAATTATGATATATACTGCCTAAATAGGACACCAAGAAATATCCTATTGTGAGTTTGCTTAGAGCTATAACCATTGGCAAAGAATAGAATGGAGCTCCATGATAAACCTCTGGCAACCAAAAATGCAAAGGAGCAGCTCCAAGTTTAAAGGCCAATGCTGTTGAAATCAAAATTATTCCTATAATTAAGAGTAGAAAATTTTCTTTTGTTACATATATCAAATTAAACTGATCAAAAGATATAACTAAAGTAGCACGATAAAAGAAGAAAACACCAAGGAGAAAAATTATTGCCGTTAATGTTCCAACAAAATAATACTTGATAGCCGATTCAACGGAACTTAAAGTTCTACTGTAATAAGCGATAAAAAGGTAAAATGAAAAAGCAATCGCTTCAATAAGGAGGTAAGCATATACATAGTTGGAAGAATAAAGTAGAATGTTCATTAAGGCTGCAGCTAATAAGAAAAGAAAAGACAGTTCATTTACATGCTTGGGTGTGCGTAATTGAGATGGTAGAAGAACTATTATCAATAACACAGAACAATATATAACTAGTGAAAAAATTGAGGCAATGAACAGTAAGTTGTTTAATATAGGTAGATGAGCCATAATTTTGTTTAAAGACACTACTATTGCAAATAAAAGCAATAAAGCATTAAGACTTATTATAGAACGAACCGAAAGATTGAATAGGAGAGAGACAATAAAGAATATAAAACCCATAAGAATCAAGAAGATTGATAATTGAATAGGTTCATAAAGTATGTTTAATATCATGTTGCCCCCCATTCCTAAAAATAAACTCTGTCAGTATGCTGTATACAAAATTTCTTTATAGTAAAGCGTCAAAAGGATTACTCCTATTAAAAGTATTAAGGATGTAAGATAATAGTTCATCGGAAGCTCTCGTAATTTTTCGCTTGCAAGCACATCATACTTCTTAAAGACCATATAATAAAATATTCTTGCTTTATAAATCAAATTTAGCGCTATTCCTAAAGCTAAAAAAATTCCAAAGATAAAGGAGTAATTAAACGTTGCTGACAATATACTAAATTCACTAAAGAAATAAGCAGTTATAGGAAAGCCAGCAAATATAAGTAGAGATGTATTTAAGATACCCGTTAAAATAGGATAACAAATTGTTAAATTTCCATAATTTTTAATGTTTAAATCATTTGTTTGTTGTTGAAGATACTGAACTAGTAGAAACATAGCATAACTTACTAATCCATGGACTACTCCCATAACAACGACATGAAGCTCGGTTAATGGCTTATGAAAAATCATTAATAAGCCCAAAACCATTACATTAACATGTGACATACTCATGTAAATCAAAATCTTTTTAAAATCATCGGAAGAAATGGCAATGAATGCAGAAATTGCAATAGACAACAATACCACCAAAACCAATAAATCATACAGATAAGGCATAACCTTAATTAAAGACACATAGGCATAAATAGCATATTTACTCAGAATAGCTGAAAAAATTCCAGTAATGAATGTAGGCAGATTATAATAAGTATTTTCTAACCATCCATGGAAGGGAAACACAGGAGCTTTCACCATAATACCTATAAAAATTAGAAAAGTCGCTAAAGAAAGCACTGTGTTGTTATCAAAAATTCCTTTAGAAGCAATTAAGATCAATATTCCTAAAAGCATGAACACGCTTAATCCAAAGTTATATATAATGTACTCCAATGCGTTTCTCCTAGAATCTCCAGAAGAAAAATTCCATAAAATTAAGGTCGTAGGAACTAACATCGCCTCCCAAAATAGAAATAGAGTTATAGGGTCACCCGATAAGAAGTAGAGATTATTTATAGCAAATAAGATCATTAAATAAATGTGTAAGAGCTTGTTCTCAATAATATAAAGTTTAAAGAAATATATGAAAAAGAAAATTAAAGAATTCAGAGTTAAAAATAAAAAGCTCACTATATCAAATTTAAACATTAAGTCTGTATGAAGCATTTTCGAAGAAAAATAAACAAATTTCGAGCTTGTACCTTCAAGGAAGATATTCATTCCAAGAAATATGGTAAATAGAAAAGAGACAAAGCTATATATCAAAAAAATCTTCAGAAAGGATGCAAAAGTAACACGTTCTGATAGTGAAATGAATGATAAAAGGAGCCCTATAACATTTAAACCAACATACCATTCAAGCATAATAGCCCCTCATAAGTTTTATATTAAGATCATAACTGTCAAAAGAATTGCCAAAAAGATTAACAAAAATTGTAAGTACTTTAACATATTTCCATCATAAAATTTTGCAGTTTTTATTGAAAGATCATAAACTTTTTGAGGAACTTCGGTTGCAACCTTTCTAAGATAGATATAATTCATAATTACCAAGACCTCACGCACCCTTACTAACATCTTATCAACAAGAAATCTGTAAAACTCACCAACATATCTATATTCAGACGGGACTAAAATTTTATTTAAAAGATATACAAAAGCTCTGGAAAGCTTAATAAAGAACCACTCTGTATCAAGATTGATTATTGGTTTTGGTGCTATAATTTTTGCCACTAAAAAGTATATTAAAGCCGCAACAGAAAACAGGCTTAACGAATTTACAACATTAGTAAATGTATAAGGAATAAAATGTTCAGGATAGGGTAATAATTTGTAGAAATATGAAGGCAGAATACCTATTAAGATACATAGAAAAGATGCAATAAACATAGCAGCATGCATATTCCAAGGTATAGGTTTTACTTCATAGTTTGATTTGGGCTCACCAAAGAAAATGTTAAAACCCATCCTCATAACTATGCTGAAAAACGTTCCTACCGAGGCTAACTCCATCAACAAATACTCTAAAGGTTTATGAAGGTCTGCTGCCGAATGGATGGTGATACTTTTTGAGACAAATCCGCTCGTAAGAGGTAATCCCGAAATAGACAAGGCACCTACAAAGAAGTAAAGAGCCACCCAGGGATTTCTTCGAGCATACCCACCTAAAAGATGCAGTCTTTCAAGCCCTGTAGAATAAATTACAGCTCCAGCTGACATAAAGAGTACCCCATCGTAAATAATATGGGCAAAGGCATGCGCTGAAGCTCCGTTTAAAGCTTCCTGGCTTCCCAATCCCGCCCCACAAACCATAAAGCCAACCTGACTAACTATAAGATAGGATAGGAGCCTCCTCGGATTGTTCTCTAAGGTCGCATAGATAACTCCATACAGAGCCATCAAGGCCCCAGCCACTGAAATTATAGGCTCACCCGGAAACATCCGAAGTAAAGCATAAACCGCACTTTTCGTTGTAAAGACACTCAAGAAAACAGAACCATAAATGGAAGCATTCGAATAGGAATCCGGCAACCAAAAATGTAAAGGCGGCATGGCTGCATTTATTAATACCGCAAGCAATATTAAGTAGTAAGGCAAAGTTCCCCTTATATCAGAAAAAGTAGCTACACTTTTAATATCATAATGAGTAAAAAGATACAGCATTCCAAGCAATAAACAAAGACCAGAAACAGCATGAATTATAGCATACCTAACAGTTGAAAAATATGCTTCCTTAGTCCTAGAAGAAATAATCAATAAAATTGCAGTAAAAGCCAACATTTCCCAAAAAGCATAGAAACTTATTAAATCATAGGATAAAGTAACTCCTATAGCGCTTGACATGTAAATCAACGCTGGACCAGGTACTAACCTGTTATCTTCGTGCAAAGAATATAATATCCCAACCATTCCTATTAAGGAAAATACATAACAGAAAAATAAAGAAAGTTTATCAACCTTTATATAAAAATCATAATTAAAGATTGTTAAATAGTTATAAACGCCTTCTTGAAGATTTAGACAGTACAAAAATATCAGTACTGAAACAAAGAAGGCTAAATAATTTAGAATTCTACGGTAAAAAATAAATATAAATAAACCAAATAAGATTCCAATTACACTAGGATGTATAATAACGCTCATAACTATCTTCCCCTCGAGAAACTATTTTTTCTAATATCTTAACAACTACAGTTATAAACAAAGCTCCTATAATCCCTAGTAAACCGGTAAAGAAGGGAATATTTTCAAATGAAAAAGCATGATGATGTTCATGAACTAAATAATCATACAAACTCAAAATAAACATCAAGACAACAATTAACAAAGCTATCAAGATTTCACGTCTAAATTGTTTATTTAACATACAAGACCTCTATCAAGTTCAACATAGGTTTTAAATAGTCAATAAAGAAAAGAGCTATTAATACAGTAAAAATGGAAGTTATTAACAATGGGATAGCACAGAAGTAATTCTCCTTGAATTCTTCTTTTATTTCGACCCTTTTTAAAGCTCTTATAGGTATGGGTAGTAAGTAAGCTACGTTTAGTAATGAGCTTGATAAAAACACCAAGGCTCCAAGTATAAAATTATTCTGAAGACAACCGTTGATAATATAAAATTTACTCCAAAAACCTATAAAACCAGGAACACCGATCATACTAAGAGTAGCTAAAAAGAAGGCAAAAAAAGTTATGGGCAATTTCTTGGCTAATCCGTCTAATTGAGAAATTTCAGTATAATGAGTGGAAACATAGACAGAACCTGCACCAAAAAACAAAGTGATTTTTGAAAAAGCATGCGCAGTAATATGGAGAATCCCACCTAACACAGATAAAGGATGCATCAAAGCAACCCCAAAAACGATGTAGGATAGTTGACTAACTGTAGAAAAGGCTAGCCTTGCCTTAAAATTATCTCTCGTTAAGGCAATCAATGAACCCGTTATTATTGTAAACCCAGCAAGAAACAGGATTACATCCTGAATTCCCAAAGTTAAAACTCCTTCCTTTCCATAAATGTTTAAGAGAACTCTAGCTATGGAGAAAGCACCCGTCTTAACAACCGCAACAGCATGCAAAAGTGCTGACACAGGAGTTGGAGCAACCATTGCTGATGGTAACCAGCTATGAAGAGGCATAATAGCACACTTAGTGTAACCATAAAGATACATGATAAGGGCAATTTTTAATACTGAAGAATAAGAATTTAATTGATCAAGATTAAATATCCCTTTAGGTAGATAGTCTAAAGTTCCAGCTACATAGTAAGTCA
>Ga0081519_100094_pt1 | contig 17215 bp, 5 predicted proteins | sample ConSprmetagenome_FD_70987 | JGI IMG/M metagenome (GOLD analysis project Ga0081519, IMG submission 70987) | Hot spring microbial streamer communities from Conch Spring, Yellowstone National Park, USA - C T=80-84 v2 (version 2) | ecosystem: Environmental > Aquatic > Thermal springs > Hot (42-90C) ...
GAGCCCTCGGCCTCCTGCAGCACGGCTGGGGGCATCAGCGCGGCGAAGTTCGCGGCGGCGGGGTTGCGGAGCCCGGCGGCGGTGAGGGGGGCGCCGCCCATCGCCAGGCCCCTGGCGCCTATGTAGAGGTTGCCCACGTGGCCTGGGTATATGCGGACGGCGTCGCGCCACTTCTCGTACACCTCGCGCGGGACCGCGTAGTCGCCCACGACGACCCTCACAGCCCCTGCAACCTTGGCGAGCTCCTCCAGCGCCTCAGCGTCTACGAAGCTGGTGACGGCGCTGAGGCTCTCAGCGCCTATCTCAGCCAGGCACTTGACCAGCGGCCCGCAGAGGCGGAGCCCGAACTCCAGCTGGAACATACAACCTCCGGCGCGGCCTTATAAAACTGTTGCGCATAATACAGCTGGTTGAAGGTGTACACACCCCTCCCGCACCCGCCAGGGCCCGCTGCTTTCAAAACGCCACAGGCCGGCGTCCACCGTCCACTAGATGCAACAACTCGACGGGGAGGGCTACAGGCTAGCTGTAGTGGCTGTTCTCTATTGTTCTGCAAGTCATCTATATTATGCAGTCGCTTTAGTTTGTGTCTGAGCTTTATGGGCGTGTGGTGAAGGCGGCTTACCCCCACGTGAAGAAGCTTGTGAGCCGCCCCGGCGTCTTTCTTCTGGCGCCGCCGGGCTCCTCCCGCGGGTACATATTGGAGAGGCTTTTGAGGGAGGGTGCAGTGGATGGGGCCTACGCCTATCCGAGGCTTGCGGAGGAGCTGAGGGCCAGGGGCCTGGCCGTAGGGGATCTGCCCAGCGCCGAGGAGCTGGAGAGAGGCGCCGAGGGACGCGTTGTTGTGGCTGTGGAGAGCTCCCTCCAGGCTGTGGAGCTGAAGGAGAGGCTGGGGAAGAGGGCCGAGCTGATCTACCTGCCCAAGTACTTCAAAGAGGCGGCCAAAGACGTCAACAAGAAGCTCCTGCGGGTTGCCGAGGTGAAGCACAGGTGGCTCGGCAAGGGCATCTCGCCGAAGCTCCTAAGGCCGGGGGACAAGGAGCTCAAGAAAGGCAGAGACGCCCTCCTCGCCCTAAGCCCAGGCGCGGTGGGGCTTAAAGACGCGGCGAAGGAGGCTCTGGGAGGTCTCCGCTTTAAGATTGTATCTGCCTTTTTTGCGGAGCTCCTCTCCCCGGCTTTCGCCGTCTTGGCGGTCCTCCAGGCGGCGGCGCCGAGCGCCGCCGGGCCCCTCCTCGCGTTTCTTGAGAAGGCTGTAGAGACGGGAAGGGAGGCGCTGAGGGACTTCGCCGCCCGCCTCCTGGAGCTCTTCGCTGGGGGGAGGGAGCCGCGGGATGAGGTAGCCGCCGGCTTCGCCAAGCTCGTGAGGAGGGCCCTCGAGGCCGAGCCGTACATAGACGACGACCGCCTCGAGGCGGTTGTAGATCAAGTGGCGCTGGAGTGGGGCATGGACGTCAAAACCTTCAAGGCCTTGGTGAAAAACCTAGCCGCCTTAGGCAGGGACAGAGCCGCTGGGCTAGACCTAGAGAGGCTGGAGGAGGCGGTGAGGCGGGAGGTGGAGGGCGTGTTTAAGAAGGTGGAGGACGCCCTAAGGGAGGTTAAGACGCAAGTCTCCGGCCTTCTGGCCGGGGTTAAGGTGGCGTTTGTAGGCGACGTGGAGGCGGGGCTTCTCTACCACAACTTCGTGGTGGTAGGCGGGGCGCCTAGGGTGAAGACGCGCGCGGCCAGGGGGCAGGGCGACGTGGTTGTGGACGTGGTGACTGGGGGCGTCTTCGGGAGGCTGGCGGGGGAGGTTTTGGATAGGCTGGAGAGGGATGGGTTGGTGGTTTTGGTGGGGCCGCACGGCGTTGGCAAGTCCACGCTGGCGGCCTACGCGGCTTGGCTTGCTCTTTGGCGCGGCGCGGCCGACGCCGTGGTCTCCGCCGAGGAGATAAAGACGGGCTTCGCCTCCGTCCTGGAGAATCTGCAGAGGTACACGGGGAGGAGGTTTCTACTTCTCTACGACCCGGTGCCTGTCACGGCGTATTACGAGCCCCACGCCGTGGGGGAGGAGGCTGAGAAAGAAAAAGCAAGGGTGAGGCTGGCGGTGGAGGAGGCTCTCCGCGCCGCTGGGAGAGGCGTCAAGGCGCTTGTGGTGTTGCCAGACGAGCCGTACCGGGACCTGCCGTCTGAGGCGAAAGAAGCCGTGGAGAGATACGTCGTAAAGGCTGTTTTAAACGACGTGGAGTTCCTCCACGAGGTCGTAAGGCGGTACTCCGCCTGCGGCAACAGCTACAAAGAGCTGGCGGAGAAGACGGCGCAGTTAGACGGCGGGTATACTCTGGCCGCCAAATACGCCGGCCTCTGGCTGAGGGAACGCGGATGTGATGCAGGTGACGTGGAGAGGTCTGTGGAGGAGGCGAAGAAGGAGCCGAAGCTCTTTCTCGCCCACTACATCTGGCACGTGTTGCTTCGCGGCAGTGGCGACTTGGCTAGGAAGGTCGCCGTGCCGCTTCTCCTCCACGTCCGCTTCGGCCAGGTGCCGGTTGGCGTGACGTACGTTACAAAGGCGGTATACCACGGAGTCTGGCGTTTCTTAAAGCCGGAGGAGTTGGAAGGCGCCAGCCTGGAGTCTCTGAGGGAAGACGCGTTGGAGCCCATAGCAAAATGGCTCGCCCAAAAGCACGAAGACCTCGTGGAGGAGGCGCTGAGAGACCTGGCCGGCCTAAACGGCGAAGAGGCGAGAAAACCCTACGAAAAGGCCTTAGGCGACTTAATCAAGACGCTGGACTGGGCCCGCGACGAGGTGCTTAAAGAAGGCGGCGAACTCCTCGCCGAGCTCGGCGTCCCAGAGGAAGACCAGGGATTGGGGATGGGTCTGCTGGCCTTTGTCGTCACGAGGCTCGCTGCTGTTTTCAAGAGCGGCGAGATCAGGAGTTGTTGGCGTAGGGCAGCCTTCATCGCCGGTTTCGCGTTGGCTGGATTTCCCGTTTTTCCTAAGAGGGAGTGGTTGCTTAAAGACAGCGCAGAGACTTTGGGAGACGCCTTGAAGCCCTGCGCCGTGGACGACTGCTTGACGATAGACGGCGAGATGCCGTGGCTTTTAATATACATGGCTCAACTAATGCCCATAAGAGAGTTAAACATACTCGCTCCCTTCGCGGACACGAAGACCATAGACGATGCAAGGAAAACAGCTGAAGGGCTGCTGGCGAGGTGGAGAAGGGGAGACATCACACCACCCGAGACCGTCTACGCCTTGGGTTTAGCGGCATTGGCCGCAGGGGCTGAGGTGGATGTGGACACGGCTGACTTGTTGCTTTACGTAACGCCTTTTGCAGTGCATCAAGTGGCTCATATGACGGCTGTGTTGACGGTTTTGGAGACGTTGCGTTCTCTGGGCGAAAAGGCGCCGCATAGATACGTCTCTCTTCTGGCCGCCGCCTCGGAGCTGGAGACGCTGGATCAAGAGACCTCGCGGTACATCTACGTCGCCTTGCAACAACTCAAAAACAGCCTCACTGAGGCTGAGCGCCGCTGGCTTTTGGTGGAGGCTGTCCGCGCCTATTCAAACCTGCTGAGAAAACACTTTATACACATCTGGGGTCGCTGGGAGGAGTCTGTGGCTTATATGTGTGAGCTATACAACAAGGTTAGAGGGCATAGCGTCGCGGCAACACTTGAGAGCGGTCTCTCGGCGCAACGCTTGTTCAATACAGTAGCTGGGGCGGATGTATTGGCTGTGGCTTTGGAAAGCGACTTCCTGGCGCCGCTTGTGCAGGACCGCTGGGGCTTAGGCGACCTTGAAAGGGAGGTCGAGGCTGTGAGGAGCGCGCTAGACGAGGCGGCGGCCCATCCAGACGAGTTACGAAAAATCATGGAAAACGACGCGGACTTCGCCGAATGGGTAATAATCCGCAACCCCACAGGCAACGCCGGGATTGCGGTCGAGAATTTGAGGAGTGTGTTCACTTATGAGTTGGCCCGCTACAAGCTGAGTCACGCCATTGACGAGAAGGGCGAATTAGACGCGGAAAAACTAGAAGAGGCGGCAAAAGAGTTCGAAAAGGCAACGGAGATAAACAGAAGGTTAAAGATGCGGAGAAACTACCTCGCTGGTTATGATTTTGCTCTACGGGCCCGCGTCCTGGCTACAAAGAGCTGGGGAGAGCTTCTCGAGAGAGCTAAGGGCTTCCAGGAACTGTGGAAGGAGGCAGAGAAACACCTCGAACCAATCGCCGTTTATTTAGCAACGGCGGCTTCTATACTAGACGAGTATCTGGTCTATCTGGCGGCTTCCAGCGACAGGGTGAAAGCGGAGGAGTTGTTAAAAAAGCGGCGGTGGTTGCTGGACCACGTCCCAGAGGTCTCTGTGGTTACTCGGCTTGTGCTTAAGCTTTTCGGCGTGGGGGAGGGGGCGAAACTGGAGGAGGTTATGGATGTGTTTGAGCAAGAACTTTCACCGGAGTTTCGACCAGCTTTATGGTTGCTGGCCGGCCGTCTGCAGAAAGACGAAGCCTTGGAGATCTGCGAGCAATTATCCAAGCCCGAATTCTGTGTCGACGCCGTGTCGGTCGCTACAGGTGATCAAGAAGCCGTTGAGAGATTGAAATCGGAAATAAAGTGGAAAGTGCCGGTGGCTTCTCTCTTGCTGGATAAGGTGGACGGGAAAACCCTAGTGGAGATTCTGGCACCTATATACTCTTCAGCACAGCTTGCCTTCACGTTGCTGGTAGCTGTAGAGGGGAGGGTCGACGCAGTTAGGCTACACGGCCTGTGGGGCTCTGTGGCGTATGGAGAGCCCCCGGCTCGGCGGCTTTTCCGCGCTGTCTACGAGAACTGCGGCGACTTAAACAGCGAGGGGTGCATGACGGCTCTGTTGAAGCTGTACTACTACCACTTCTAGCGATGTCTTCTGTTGCAAGACTTCCTCAAGTTTAGGTAGGGATTAGATGTGTTGCTGAACCCCTACGGATACTGCAATATCCGGAGGGCTCGTAAGCTGGCGGGACCTTGATGCCCTTCAGACATACAGACAACGCTCTGTGAGAATGCCGCCTTTATCAACTAGCCGAAACCCGCGAAAGAGACAGAGGCTACGGCGCTCTGCTCCACCGGAGCAGAGGCCGAGTCTTAGAGGCGGGGGGCTATAGTTCTCTGTGTCTTGTATGGCGTGGTAAGGTTTTGAAGCTCACAGCATGCGTTCTGTAGACAAAGCTCTTCGCCACGGCGGCTCCGCTCTGGGCGTAGGCCCCGGCGTGTTTGGCCATGTCTATGCGTTTAAGCGCCTTGTGCCCGTTCCCTAAGGCGGTTTGGTGAGTTGGATTAAGTTGTTGAGGTCGGTGGGGTTGTGGGCGGCGGAGACTACGTCCATCCTCCCCAGTGGTTTACCGCCTCCGCCGCCTTCTTGTTGAAGTTGTGCCGGGCGCCTACCTGCGGGGTGTGGTAGTGGGTCTCGTCGATGGGTGGGGGCGCGGCGTGTTCCTCCACTTTAATCCCGGCCCCTCTCGCCGGATCCTCACCCCCGCCTTAAACAGCCTAAACACTCTATACACCACCGCCGACGGCGCCTTCCTATTTTCTTTGCTCTGTTTGGTTGTTTTGCGTTTATTTTCTCGGCTGTTTCCTCGTAGAGTATGTTTACGACCTTTTTTGCACCTTCGTGTTTGTCGATTATGTGTTTAGGATTCGGCGCGTGTCACGTCCATGTTCATGTCCACGGACACGTCATTGAGTAACCACGCACGAGGCGCATGAACGCTATAAAACCAAAAACACCTTATCGTCACTCAACAACCAGAGGTACTCGACGGTATGAATCATGAAGCATCCAAGACGCCCACCATCACGGCACTATCCATGAGGGCTATAAGCAAACCTTAAATATCACTGAACCATGCCGCACTGAATGCAGAGTGGCTCTGGCGTCGATTTGTTTAGTGGCTTCAACGAGGACGAGGTCAGCGAGGTTCTTCGCAGGTGCGCTGGTTGCGGTAGGTTCGTCCTCATTGGGCCACCGAGGAGCGGTAAGACGTTTTTCAAAGAGAAGTACCTAAAGGACAGACTTGGCGCCGGGGTCGCCGTTGATGAGTACACGCTAGGCATCTCCACAACCGCCAAGACCGAGCGTGAAGAAGCCAAGGAGAGCTCGGGGATTCTCGGGAAGGTAATGAAGTATATCGAGGGGATGATACCTCTGATTAAGAGGTTGAGGGATAAGGCGAGTGTTGAGGATGAGGAGTTGAGGAGGGTCCTTGGTGATGAAGCCCCAAGGCTTGTTGTTGAAGGTGTTAAGAGGAGTATTGTGGACTCGTCGTACAGGGCTTACTATATACCGTGGGACAGCAATGAGGTGAGGAAATGCGTTGAGGAGCCAAACGCATGTGCCTTCGGTGCGGATGTTGGTAAGGCATTGAAGCTGATTAAGGAAGCATTTGGGGATAGAAGGATTAGGTGGTTTAGGGCTGAGTACGTACCGCCAGGCCTAGTCGAGGAGGTCATCGACTTGATCAGGATAAAGGGTGAGGACGGGGCTAGGGAGGAGCTTAAAGGCTGGGTTGAAGCCTACTCCAAAGCTATTGATATTTTGCACAGGTTTCTTGGTTTGGGAGATGACTTGTTTATGTGGGATGAGTTGGCTACTAGCTTCCTGAGCAACTTCGTGAATAACTACGCGAGTTACGTGATTGGTGGCCTAGCCACAGCCCTAATGGATGCGGCTACCCTAGCCCTCGTCTCAGTGCTCACGTATATTGCATTTAAGAAGGAAGGGGAGGGCTACCTCAAGGAGATCATTGAGTTGAAGAGGAGCCTTGAGAAGTTGAGGAGGTCGGATGGCGAGTTTAACGAGTTGGGCAAGCTGTTGGTCTATAGGGTTGCCTACGCGATGGGGATGAGTTATGATGAGGCAAAAGAGGCGCTAATGGACATAACGGGCTTAAGCATAGATGAGCTGAAGAGGAGGGTTAACGAGATTGAGAGGAGGATTAAGGAGATTGAGAAGAAGATTGAGCTGTTCAGGCAGGAGGTGCCTGCGGGCATTGTCACGGCTGATGTCAACGAGTTCGCGAAAGGTAGGACTTACCCAAACATCCAGGTTGAAAACGGTGAGTTGAGGATTAGGGTTGAGGATAGGTACCACAGCATTGTTAGGGCCGGTAAGTTCAACGAATTGGTTAACGAGGTTAGGTATAGGCTTTTGAAGCAGGGCTTCGTCGTGGTCGTTGGACCCAAGGGTATTGGTAAGTCCACGCTAGCCGCAACCGTGATTTGGGAGTTGTTCATGAACAGCGATATTGGGCTAGTTGCACGTGTCGATGTGCTTGATTCGATGAATTACTCGAAGTTTGTCACATTTGTTGAGAACTACGGTAAGAAATTCGGCAAGTACTTCGGTAGGTTGCTCATACTCTACGACCCAGTGTCAACCGAAGCCTATGAGAGAGTGGACATTGATGTAAAGGCACCCATACAAACAAACATCGAGAGGACAATAAATGACTTGATGAAAGCCATAAAATTGATAAGCTCCGAAGCTTCGAAACCGCTCACACTCATCGTGATACCGAGCGATGTCTACAACGCATTGAGTGGGGAGGTGAAGAACGCGTTGGAGGGATATAGGCTTGACGTTTCGCAGGAACTCATCAACACCGAGTTTCTGGCTGAGTTGATTAGGGAGTATTCAAAAACCAGGGATAAGCCTAATGGGTGCGCACTAAGCGATGACGTGCTCAGCAAATTGGCAGGAGAATTAGCAAAGTTCGACTCCGGCCACGCATTAATAGCCAGGCTCGTCGGCGAGGAACTGGCGAGGAGCAACTGCGGTGTTGGCAAGGTCGAGGAATTAATCAACAGCGCCAAGGGCAAAGCCGAGACATTCATAATACTACACATAAACGGACTATTCAAAGTCCACGAAAACCCCGACACAGCCAAGGCCTTAGTTGAGATCTTTGCATTGAGGAGACCATTTATTAGTGCAGTAAAGCCCGGCGACCCAATACCCGACACAGGTAAGTTCCTAGTCAAGGTCTACGTATTGAGGAGTCCATTTATTAGTGCAGTAAAGCCCGGCGACCCAATACTGACGCCTGGTATTGTTGAGTTGATTGGCGAAGCGAGGGGCGTAAAGATTCTCTATGGTGCCGAGGGTGAAGAGTTGAGGAGTTGGTTGGCAATTTGGCAACATGATTTAATCGAAGAGACGATTAGAAAGTTGCTCGACTGCATAGAGGGCAAGGGTGAGGGGTGTAAAGTACTTGGTGATGAGTTGAAGCCCTGGAAAACAACAGGAGTTATAGAGTCGTTGAGGAAGGTCTCGCAGAAGGTGAATGATGTAGACAGCGCCGTCGAGTACTTCGCCCGTAACTACGGCGAGAGACTCACAAGCGCATTGAAGGACTTCAGCAATGAGTGCTGGAAGAGAGCCGCGTACATCATTGGGCACGCCCTGGCTAGAGATCCTCTATTGCCTAGGCGTAAGTACTTGTCTGCATTCATGTCCATGAATTTGAGCAAGACTGGCATTAAGTCCCCCAGCGACGCCTTAAGCAGATTAGGTGCCAATGGTGATAAAAACCCACAAAGAATGATCTTAGCCAAGTATTATGCGAGTATCGTTGAGTCTCTCGGCGATGCCTTGAAGGAATGTGGCGTTGATAACTACCTAATCGTTGGTGATAAAATCCCATCATTAATGATGGGGCTAATCGGAAATCATGCATGTGCCTTGGCTGGGGTGTTCATCGATAAGTACAATGAGGCTATTGCCGAGATAAAGAGACTCCATAACATCATCAAGAATAGGGGCGAACTTTATTATGAAGAGGCGTATTATGGTCTTGGGCTAGCCACGATAATAGCCAAAGCTACTGAGTCAGGCATGCCCGTTGGACACAGTGATGCTGATGCGGCATTGCACATAGCATCGTTCGCCATGTCACACGTTCAATCGACACATCACATTATACGAATACTAACTGCCTTGGCGCCGTTGCGTGATAAGACGCCTCAGAGGTACCTTGAAGTACTAGTCTGTGCACTGGGTAAATTCACCGGACTGGGTACGTGTCACGATTGGGACACAGTGATAAACATACTTAATGAACTTGATTACATATTAAACAAATACGGGGTTGAAGTAAAGGGACATGCTAGGACCCTCGTCGATGTGATAAACACCTTAACTCACTCACTCTATAAATGCCTAGAACGTTGTGTTTATTATTGGTTTGAGCATAATTGGTTTGAGCATAGGGTTGCGTCTTTCCGTGCGAAGTTTGAGCGTATGATTAGTGAGCTTGCTGATTTGCGGGATAAGACAGACAGGTGGAGCCCCAACCTAGGCATCATTGCCGCGTATGCGTTACTATCAGCGTCAGATAATAAAAATAAGAATAAGTGTGTAAGAATGCTTATAGAGAGCGAGCTGGGTATCGGCGTGGTTAATAAGACTAAGGAGGTTGCTGGAGAGCTAAGCGAGTTGAGGGGGAGTGTTCGGGAACTATTAGGGGATGAAGACCTTATGGGTTTTGTGAGGTCCCGGCTCGCAGAGACTGATGAGAAGGCGGCTAAGAGAGGAATCCTTGAGGTGACATCAATCCTTAAGCACACATTGGCTCAATATAAGTTTGTTAATGACAAGCTCGACGAGGCAGGGAGACTATTTAACGAGGCGGCTGAGGAGAGTAAGGAGATCGGTGACTATCTAAATTACCTAGATAATCGTAACTGGGCATTGCGTGTTGAGGCAATTAAGAGCCCGTTGGCTGGCGATGACTTGGTTAAGTTGGTTAATTGGTTTAGGCAACTGTACGAGGAGGCACTCAATGCGGAGCGTTTCATGTGCGCGTCTCCGGACTACGGTACTCTATGGAAGAATATATTGAGAGATATACTTGGCGGGTACCTCGTGTCCCTGGCCCTAACGGGTGGCGATGAGGAGATTAGGAGAATTGAGGAGTTGCTTAAGGAGCAGTGGCAACTACTTAAATATGAGCCAAGGCCGATCCTGACCAGGCTGACGCTCAACGCCCTACTCAGCCCAAGAGTTGAGTTAAGTAGCGAGCTTAGGGACAGGCTTGTTGTTAAACCTGAGGAGTTAATAGTGGCTTTTGGGCCCGGATATATAGATATTGATTCTCTGTCCGCGTTGAAGGCTACATATGGTACGATAAAGCCTGGAGATGAAAAAAGGTTATGTGAAGAGATTAATGATCCCATAACACACGATCTTTGCGTGAGGGTCGTTTCAGGAGATTATAGCGAGGAATGGAATCAGCAAGCAGAAGGTAATTTAAGACAAGCATTAATCGATTATTTTCAGAGGTGGATTTCAAAGGGGGAGGTGTTGGATTTACTTAAGAAGCTTGGTCTTAACGCTGAGTCATTGAATGATGAACTTAGGAGATTGATATATGAACTTAGTGATAGACATCTACTATCGGTAGAGAGGTATAGTCATAGTTTCAAACATGAACAACTATATTGCTCATCGGTACATTTAACCTTTATGCTTTATGCATTAGTCAATGGTAATGAGAAGCTAGCCAAGGTGCACGCACTCATGGGGGCTATGAACTATTCTGGCAAGCTACCCGCGAGGTTGTTCCTTGAGGCTTACAGGGCGTGTTGTGACCCGAATAACGAGGAGTTTAGGCGCGCCATCGCAAAGCTATTTTTCTACACACGTTTAGCACTGAAGAGTAAAACCTCGGGGTTCTGGTCTGCTTCGTTGTCTAGTTGACGTGGCTGTGTAGTCGAGGTTGTAGCTGGGTGGTGAGTTGACGTAGATGTTGAGTATTAACGCGTCGACTGATGCTCATTGGTGTAGCGCCAAGGTGATGAGTGTTGTTAGTGTGTTTATTGCCTATTAGCTCGGTGTGGTTAGGGCTGGGTCTTGGCTGTGTTGCGGGGCATAACTACAACCAACAGAGGTCACCGGAACAAGGGAAAGTAGTTACGGAACGGTGGAGGCTTGTAAATTACGTAGTTCACTACGTCTGTAGAGACTGGGGGTCTCTTCAATATGTGGGGAGGGAGTTCGTGTAGGGGGTGGGGTTCAAGAGGGAGTTTTATAGGCCGTAGGGCCAGGCCGTTGTCTCAAAGCGTACGTAGACGTGGTATTCTTCGCCGGTTAGGCCTCTTGGAGGTTTTGAATCTTCATATGTTCCACTCTTCACTTCTAGCCACCTGCGGCGTCGCAGTCGCCTGGGGTGGGTTTCGAAAAGCTTTAGCTTCTGCTGAGAGTCGTTTCTCGGGTTCGGGCACCCACTGTCTCGCGTTTGTATCCTCCTCAGCTACTCTGCGTCTCTTGCGGCTGTATCGATCAGCATGTACGCCGTGGATGGTAGCAACTACAGGCTCCATTGCGTATACACCAAACGGAGTTTCCAGCAGAAGCCCTCCCCTAGTCTCGAGGGCGCATCCTTCAGTCTGCTGAGGAGTTTTCTGCCTCCTTCCGTCGGCTTGTAGGCTTTCCTTCTCTCTCTGCCGGCCTCTGCTCGTGGACTGGGGCGGCGTGCGCGTAGAGACACCACATGCCTTCGGCGCAGGATATGCCATGACACCTTAGCTACGTCTCTGAAGACGCATTCGCCCTCTGTTAAAAGCTCCCTCCCCAGTGAAGCGAAAACATCGAAGCCGTAAGCAGCCAGGTACCGACCGTTAGCGTAAGCTTTTTATCGAGTCTCCACGCAGTTTTTATGGTCTTGCTCTTCCGCCGCCTCTACGAGCTTAGGGCTGAGAAGGCGGCGGTCGGGGGGCCTGTGGTTGTGGTGGGGCCGCCCTGCGCCGGGAAGACCACCTTCATTAAGCAGTTTCTCGAGCCTCTCGGCGTAGAGGCGGCTGAGGAGACCGTGGGCCTGGCGCCTGGGGCGGAGGAGGCGCGGGGGGAGGGTTTGAGGGAGAGGGCTGTGCGCCTTCTTAGGGGGCTTGCCGGAGGCGGCCACGTGTCTCGGGGCCGCGTGGAGAGGGAGCTGGCCGGCATAAGAGGCGCCAAGCTCCTCAAGGCCTTTGACGAGCTTCCGAGGGATTTCGTGCAGTATCTGAAGAAGAAGTACGGCGGGTGGTCTCTCTACCTCTTCTACATCCCGCCCGAAGTAGAGGAGGAGAGGGAGGCTGTGGAGGACTTGCTAAAAATAGCCAAAAAGATTGGCGTCGAGTTTAGATGGTTTGGGCTGGAGTACGTGTCGCCTGGTGTCGTGGCGATGCTTAAGGAGAGAGGCGGGGGATATGTGGAGGAGCAGCTGAGGCTGTACAGAAGGGTCCTTGAGGAGTTTGACGCCGCAGGCGGCAGACTCGCCAAGCTGTCGAAGCTGGGCAGAAGCGTCGCGGAGAGGACAGGCGAGTCTCTGTTGGAGAGATTTGCAGAGGCGGCGGAGGAGTTCGCCAAAGTCCTGCTTCCCCTCCTCCCCGGCGGCGTCGCGGCCGGCGCCGTGCTGGGCGTCGCCTCGTATCTTCTGGCGGGCGGCGGGGAGTGGAGCCGCTGGATATGGCTGTTGGCCGACTGGTCTAGGCTGGACGGCCGGCTTAGAGACCTCGCGGCCGCCCACATAGCGATGAGCCTGGGCCTTGACAGAGGCAGGGTGAGAGAGGTTTTGGACGGCCTCGCCGCCGCGGGCGAGAGGCTGAAGGTACTGGAGTCCGAGTTCAGCCGTCTCCTAGGCGAGGTCAAACGCGTGGCGTTGAAGGCCGCGGCGCTGGAGCGCGGTCTCGCCGTCTACTTCCTCCACGACGTAGAGAGCCGAGGCCTATACGTAAACTTCTACGTGAAGGACAGGCCGTATCTCGAAAGCCGAGAGCCCTCAGGCCTGGTCGCCGTGCCGCTGGTGGAGAGCGGGCGGTTTGGCGAGCTTGCGGCTGAGGCGTTGCGGCGGCTTGAGGAGGAGGGCGCCTTGGTTCTGGTCGGCCCCAAGGGGGTGGGGAAGTCCACCCTAGCCGCCTACGTGGTCTGGAGGGCGTTGAGAGAGGGCAGGCCATACGGCGTGGTGAAGGTGGCCGGCGGCGTCGGCACAGAGGCCGTTCTGAGGGCTTTGGCTGAGGAGGCGGGGGCGGAGCTTATAGCTCTCTACGACCCCTCCCCGACTGAAGTGTACTACGACCCTGACTACGTCAAGCTGACAGAAACGCAGCAGGTGAATGAGGCGTTGAAAGAGCTTGGGGCGCTTACAGCCGTGGAGAGGCGGGTGAAGATCTTGGCGGTGCTCCCCAGCGACCTCTACGACGCCGTATTGAAGAAGGCGGAGGAGCCGGCGTCCAAACTTCTTGAGAAGAGGCTAGAGGTGGATTTAAGAGATACAAAGTTTCTTGCTGACGTCATCTACGAGTACTCAAAATGCAGAGAGGCGCAGGCGGGAGAAGCGGAGAGGCTGGCGGAGAAGATAGCGCAGTTCAACGGCGGGTGCACGCTGGTCGCCAAATACGCCGGCCTCTGGCTGAGGGAACGCGGATGTGATGTAAGTGACGTGGAGAGAGCTGTGGAGGAGGCTAAGCAGAAGCCGAAGCTCTTTCTTGCTCGCTATATCCGCGACGTGTTGTTGTGGCGCAGTAGCGAGGAGGAGAGGGTGAGGCTTTTGTATAGAGCAACGGCGCCGCTCCTCCTCCACGCCTACTTCGGCCCGGTGCCGGAGGGCGTGACGTACATTACGCAGGCCAAGGACGGGGTCGTCTTCTACCAGCCAGAGGAGATAGAGAAACTCACCAAACCCAAGTGGGACCTGCTGAAGGCAGGCCTCCAGCCAATAGCTAAATGGCTTGCCCAAAAACACGAAGACCTCGTGGAGGAGGTGTTGAGAGACCTCGCCGGCCTAAACGGCGAAGATGCAAGGAAGCAATACAAAGAGGCCTTAGGTGACCTAATCGAGAGACTGGACTGGGCCCGCAACGAGGTGTTGAAAGAAGGAGATAAGATACTCGCCGAGCTTGGCGTCCCAGAGGAGCACCGAGGACTGGAGACGGCTCTGTTGGCCTTTGTCGCCAGGAGGCTCGCCGCTGTTTTCAAGAGCGGCGAGGTCAAGCGTTGTTGGCGTAGGGCGGCTCTAATCGCAGGCTATGCGCTGGCTGGATATCCCAAGTTGCATACGACGAAGCCGCCGGAGGACTCCGCAGAGGCTTTGGGTGACGCCTTGAAGCCCTGCGCTGTGGATGACTACTTAACGATAGACGGCGAGATACCGTGGCTTTCAGCAAACGTAGTTTGGTTTCCGTACTTTGTTGAGGCGCAGTACGCCAGAGATCTTCTACAGATTCGAAGGATTAGAGAAAGGCTAAGCACCCTCACCCCCTTCGTAATCACTAATGTTATAAAAGCCGCAAGGAAAACGGCGGAGAAGCTGTCAGAGAAGCGGAGAAACGGCAACCCTGATTTACTCGATTTTTTCTACGCCTTGGGTTTAGTAGCATTGGCTGCCGAGGGTGAGGTGGATGGGGAAACAGCAGACTTGCTACTTTATGCTGTGTCTTCCGTGGTACAATGGGTGGCCCATCCAGTAGCTGTGTTGCCGATTTTAGCGGCGTTGCGTACTCTGGGTGAGAAAGCGTCTCATAGGTACGTCGCTGTGCTGGCCGCCGCCTCAGTCCTAACTACGCTGAATCGAAGAACCGCACGGTATATATACAATGTGTTACATCAACTCGAAAGTCACCGCCTGGAGATGGAACCCATCTGGTCTCTGGTGAATTTCGTCGTCGTCTACTCAAACCTACTTACAAAACACTTAATACATATCGAGGATCGCCGGGAGGACGCAGTGGCCAACATGTGCATGCTCTATGACGAGATTAAAAAACGCGAAGCCGCGGCGTCGGAACGCGGCCCCACTACGCAACGTCTCACCAACACAACGGCAGAGACATATGTACTTGCCGTGGCGTTACACAGAGACGACTTGGCACAACTCGTACAGATTTTCTGCGGCTTAGGCGAACGCGATATCGTAAAAGAAGCTGAGACGGTGAGAAGCATGCTAGAAGAGGCGGTAAAAATAGCAACTCACCCAGAAGGGCTGAGAAAAATTATACAAAACAACGCAGACTTCGTAGAGTGGGTGGCAATGTACCGCCCCACGGATGACGCAGGTATAGTTCTCAAAGATTTAAACGCTTGGTTGACGGCTGAGCTAGCCCGCTACAAGCTGGGCCACGCCCTTAACGAGAGGGGTGAGCTAGACGAGAAGAAGCTAGAAAAGGTGGCAGAAGAGTTCGAAAAAGCGGCGGAGATACGCAAAGAGCTGAATCAGTGGGGAAACTACCTCGTCAGCTGTGTTTGGGCTCTTAGGGCCCGTATCCTCGCCGTAAACAGCTGGGAAGAGTTCCTCAAGACGGCTGAAGACTTCCGCAGGCTGTGGAGAGAAGCTGAGGAACACCTCGAACCAACTGCCGACTATTTAGCCACTGCGGCCAGCATACTCGGCCAGTATCTGATCTATCTGGCGGCCTCCGGCGAGAGGAAGGGGGCGGAGGAGTTGCTGAAAGAGCGACGGCTGTTGCTGGACTACCGTCCGGAGACCTCTGTGGCTACTCGGCTTATGCTTAAGCTCCTCGGCGTGGGGGAGGGGGCGAAGCTGGAAGAAGTAGTACATGCGTTTGAGCATCAACTTTCACCGGAGTATCGACCAGCTTTATGGATGCTAGCAGGTCGGCTTCAGAAAGACCAAGCCCTTGAAAGATGTGCCAAATTTATCCCGCCGTGGCTTGAGGCGCTGTACATTGCCGCCCACTCGATAAAATCCAAGACCGAAGTCTGTGTCGACGCCGTGGCGGTCGCCGCAGGTGTTCAAATCGCCGCCGAGATGTTGAGATTAGTTATAAATATAGTATTGCCGGAGGCGCATCTCTTGTTGAGTAAGGTGGATGGAAAAACCCTAGTGGAAGCCCTGGCACCTGAGTACTCTCCGGCGCAGCTCGCCCTCATGTTGCTGGCAGCTGTGGAGGGGAGGGCCGGCGCGGTTAGGCTACACGGCCTGCTGGGCTCTATAGAGTATAGGAACGACGTGAATAAACCACTTTTCCGCGCCGTCTACGAGAACTGCGGCGACTTAGACAGCGAGGGGTGCATGATGGCTCTGTTGAAGCTGTACTACCTCCACTTCTAGCGGCGCCTCCTGCGGCTGGGCCTTCCCCGAGGCGGGGATCTCAAAAAAATGCTTGATCTCGGCGCTATGGATATAGCCACTTCACGAGCCCCGGCGTAGCGTTTTAGCCTGCGTATCACTGCGACTTTTGACGACAAGTTATTTCAAATTTTTCAAGCAAAGGTGTAATCCTTTTTCGATTTTGTTCATTACCAATTTTAAAACGCAGTTTGTAACAACCAGCCCTCCTGCCTTGTTTTGTATCAGCAGTTTATAAGGTATTCTCTAGAAATTTGATCATCCAGAGAGGATCTCGTTTACTATTTCGTTGAAAGCTGCAACGGTGGTTTTCTTGTCGACTTTCTGTCTTTGGAACAGCTTGTAGATGACGTACGTGGCTAGCTCCAGCGTCGCTAGTTTTTCCAGCTTCTGGGCCGCCTCCGGCGGACACCCGCGGCCGCACGTCTCGCTTATCTCTACGTATTCCATGAACAGCGCCATCATTATCTCGTGGAGCTTGTCCAAAACCTCGTCTTGGCTTTCGTAGAGTAGATCCTCTAGAGTTTTGCCTCCGCCGACCGGCACATCCAGCCGCAGGATCTCGGCGTACTCCTCCACGGCGCTTTCGAGGCTGGCCTTCACGGGGTCTGCGCCTAGTCGCTTGAGCTCCGCCAGGGCCTCCTCTATCTCCGTCGCGTACCGCCGTATTGCTGTGGCGATGTTGGAGGCGATTTCCGCAACGTCCTCCCCCGCTTTCTCCTCAACCTCCTGCAGTATCCTCCGTCTGAGCTCCTGCAACCTTCGGTACAGATGGATGAGCTCGTTGACGCGTTGCGCCAAGTACTCCTCCTCAACGAGGGCGCCGAGTCCTACCGCAACAGCGGTTTCTCCAGCCATGTCTTCTTCACCTCCTCTAGGTTATATACATACGTGAGGAGGTAGTCGAGACTTTTGTGCGCCCACACCGCGAGGATCTTGTCGGCTACCTCCTTCACCTCCTGCGGAAGCTCGACGGGGGCGGTTGAGGCGAGTTCGTAGATTACAGCGTCGTCGGTCACCTTAGCCACCACTGAGCCATATACTTCCATGTCGTCGAGGACGTCCAGCACCTCGCGGGAGAAGGGGCCGTATTTATACATCTTCCAGCGGAACACCGTAGCGCCGAA
>Ga0081519_100096_pt1 | contig 17110 bp, 16 predicted proteins | sample ConSprmetagenome_FD_70987 | JGI IMG/M metagenome (GOLD analysis project Ga0081519, IMG submission 70987) | Hot spring microbial streamer communities from Conch Spring, Yellowstone National Park, USA - C T=80-84 v2 (version 2) | ecosystem: Environmental > Aquatic > Thermal springs > Hot (42-90C) ...
ACATGTGTGCTAACAGTATACAATGGAAACTTCCATCTCCGACAAGGGAAAACCAATGAGGTGTAAAAGCGAAAAGCTTAAATACTAAACTCTACACCATATACATGGAGCCCCCAACTGGGGGCTTAATAGAGTAGAATCCATATAATGGAATTGAGAGAACTTTCCACAGTGAACATAGGATGCGATGGTGCGGAATCCATTCAATGGAATTGAAAGGTGTTAATATCCCTCTGAACATCCACCAGGCTTCCACCGGGGAATCCATTCAATGGAATTGAAAGTCTTTAGCTTCGGAGTTCGGGGGTTTGCTTCCCTTGAAGCAAGTGGATGTTGTTGACGTGGTTGAGGGTTACCTTAGTGAGGTTAAACGGTATGTTAGGGTTTCTCGTGGTAGGATTCTCTTTAGGGATCCTCGTGGTGAGGTTTTGATTGAGAGGTTGAAGGATTCTGTTGTTAGTGCTTTTGTTGGTGAGGGGGATCTTTCTAGGGTTTATGTTTGGATTGATGCTTTGAAGGTCCTCCTTGATGATACTTCTAGGCTTTTGGGTGGTCTTGGTTGGAGTTTTCCTAGGGAGTTTAAGGGTTTCCTTGATGATCCTAGGGTTCATCTTAGGAGGAAGCTTTTCAACTACACCTTCGATCTCGTTAGGGGTAGGATGTCTGTCTCAGACTACATTGTTAAGGCTAGGCAGGCTGTTACCACTAGCCTTAAATCCAATGTTAGGAGTTTATATCAAGCTTGGGTTTTCGCTGGCATAGTCTACCACCTAGCTCTACGAGGTGCTACTATAGTCTACCCAGAGCACCGCCAGATACTCCTTGAGAGGAGTGGGAGGCAGAGGGCTGGTGTTATACCACCAAACCTCATCCTAAGCCTGAGCTCAGGCGAGCTAAGCTTCTTCCTAGAAGCCCCAAGGCCTGTAGGCTGGGAGGATACAGAGGATCTTAGGAGGGTTTGGAGGCTCTATGTAAGCCTTAGGCCTGACATGATGGTGTACTCAGGAATAGTACTTAACATAGTCAAGCTAGATGACCCCCAGAACCCGATACTAAGGCCTAACGTGATAATAGAGTGTAAGGAGACAGGAGATTGGTTCAAGAGGATTAGAATCCTCAAAGGACCCCTATCCAAGCCGTTAACAGCTGAGGAGTGGATGTCTAGGTGGATTGAGGGTCTATGGGAGGGTTTAGGTGAAGCCCTAGGTGTTTCAAGAGAGGAGGTGGGGGAGCTCCTTAGAGGGGAGAGGAGGGGACTTAGGGTTAGCGAGGTTAAACTACTAAACCTATACAAGGAGACCTTCAAACCAGACATCTTCATAGTGGTCTCAGAGCCAAAGCTGGATCATAGTGTTAGAAGGGAGCTAGAAGAACAAGACATCACAGTATTCGATGAGGTTAAGATAGGAGATAAAGGAAGGCTTAGAGAGGTAGCATTAACACTAGAGAGCATAACAGGTAAACAGGGAGCTAGCCCTCTAGCAATCCTTAGATCAAAGGTTTCAGAGGCCATGGGATCAAGCATAACCCTAGACGAGCTAATGGAAGCCCTCCTAGAGCTTGGAGAGCTTAGATTCGAGGAGCTCCTGGAAATACTTAGGAGCAGGAGGTCAAGGGGGGACGGGATGGTTGTAACAAGCTAAGAGGGGCTCGGTGGATAGTCGCTCTTCACACCTCAGAGTCGCTCCACCCTCCTCATAGCCACCTTACACTGTTCAAACCCAGCCTTATAAAACCAATTAATATCAACCTCTCCGTGCTAGGAGAGTGCGCGTCCGAGCGGAAAACCGACAAACCGCTTGGGGGAGGCGTAGAGCCTCCCAGGGATGCGGGGAGGGGTCATGAGGATCCTGCTGGGCATGTGGTTGTTGTTTCTAGGGGTGGTGGGCCCGGGGGGATTTGAACCCCCGACCACCCGGTTATGAGCCGGGCGCTCTACCGGGCTGAGCTACGGGCCCTCAGCCTAGGTTGTATTATTGTGTTTGGGGTTTAATACTTTTACCCTCATCTTATGTTGTATCCTCTTGTTTCTAGGTTGTGGTTTCACCTCTTAGCCTTCTGTATATGGTGAATGTTGTTATTGTTATGAGTGCTAGTAGTATTGTTGCTATTGCTAGTGACCAGATCGAGGTTCCTAGTATGGTTTGTATTACCTTCTGTACCCTGATTTGTCGGGTCTCGTTGCCCGTTTTGCCTATGGGTGCTGTTATTATCTGTGGTTGTGGTTCGTGTTTCTGGGGCTCCTCAAGGTTCCTAGATGTTATCGTTGCCCAGCTTATCATTATAGATTCTACTAGGAGTTGGGGGTCTCCCAGGTCTAGGGATGCTTTTAACAGTGTTTGAGCTAGAGTGCTATTTGATTTAAGGGCTAGGTTTAACGCTAGCCCGGCTGTCTCATTGAACGTACTAGCTCCTGCTGTGAAGCTGCTATGTATAGCTGAGGTTATGATGGCCATGGATCTCGATGCTAGGAATAGCGATGCCACGGGATCTTTTGTCACGCTAGCAGATACAGCCATCATTACCGCCTCCTCAGGCGGATTGCCTATATTAGCTTCGCTAAAAACCTGGGTTGAGTACGCTGCAACACTCCTAGCTGTTGCCACCAGGTAACTTGATACAGCCTTCAGAGGCTCCATGTCGACGGTTACATTACTAGGCTTAACTTCACCTAGCATAAGCCTAGCAACTCTAACCTCCCAGAGCGATCTAGCTATGCTAAGAGCTTCCTCCAAGGTAGCGAAACCCCTACCTTTAATGTTGGAGTACGTAGTGTTGAGTAGCATCCCGGCACTCCAAGCGTGCAGGAAAGCCAGGCCTTTAACCTCTAAGACCCCGAGATCTAAGCTCTCCAGGCCCTCGTAGATGGTGTTAAACTCCTCAAGCTCCCGGGTCACATTGGCGTACACAGCATCTACATCGAAACCCCTTATACTCCAGATCGCCACCTGGGCTAGGCTGGCCGCCCTAACACCTTTGAGTAAGGCAGCATAACTACTCCCACCCTGTCTTAGCATATTCTTAGCGCTATTCAACTCGCTAACAGCACCCTTAACAATATCACCTCTAGCATTATACCTCTCCAAGACCCCTAGCAGGTTCTCAGCCTGCTCTATAACCTTGACAGCAGCCCCCCTCAAACCATCTATGTCCCTTAAACCACCCCTAGCATACACCACCCCCTCCCCTGATACCATCGAGTATAGGCTTGCCAGGCTTCCAACCTCAACTACCGCCACCCCCAGCTTCTCCCCGTAGCTCTTTAAATCAACAGTCTCAGGCCTTACGGTCACGAAGGTGAAGGGGCCTCTACGCACTAAGACCCTCTCATAGTAGGTGTACTTAGACTGCCCTAAGGGTACTATGAAGGTCTTAGCTCCAGAGGCTGCCGCGGCTTCAAGCTTCTCCTTCAAACCACCCACAGGGCCTATGGTGGTATCAGGGTTTATCATCCCTGTTACAACGTAGCCTCCCCGGCACTCCAAGCCTTTAACCGCTAGGAGCACTGCTAACGCCATAGCCGCTCCAGCACTAGGACCTCCAACTACTATAGCTGGAGAGTTTAGTATGAAGTAGAAATCGTAGACTAGGGGGTTAAAGCCACCTACAATTGAAGCTGTTAGAACAGCTATCCTAGCAGCACCCTGCACGTCAACCTCAACAGCTGGATTCACTGAGACGAATATGAGGCCCGAGCCTGGTTTCACTTTAACAGTTAAACTACTCATAACACCCTCACCTGAAGAGGATACAGCTGCTACCGCTAGACTACACTCCCCACCCTGAGCCTCAACAGTAACAACCGGGAGACCATGTATGACCATGAGGGGTATAAGGATTAAACCTAACATCCTAAGACCGGCCAAGCCCATAAACTAAACCCTACAACTACAGCTCAACATATAGTTAATAAAGCTTACTCACACAAGGTTAATATGAAGATTTAGGTGGCGAGCTTTGAACACCATAAAGATCAATCTTAAGGAGAAAGGCGAGGTTCCATCAACACTATTAGAAGACCTACTATCAATACACCCAGCTATAGATGTTGACAGCGGCCACATAACATGCCATTACACGCAACTATCACTCCTAGTAGCTGAGACGGGAAGAGGACCTGTGCCTCTAATAGCTGTGAACGAATGCATACTTTTAACAGCTGGAGAGCACAACATAGCTAAACTCACAGAAGCATCAGGGCCTGCATTAGAGGAGGCTACAGTCAAACAACAAGGTATAATAAAAGTGGGATCCACGGAAATACATAATCCAGAAGTGGTAGAACTACTCCTATCAAACACAAATCTCAACATGAAATTCCACGAAGCACACGTGGAAGGGGTTGGAGGAGTAGTGCTGGTGATAGCAAGACAAGAGAAAGGACCCCCCGTAGCTGTGATAGCAATACCGTGTAGGAAGGAGAGGGAGAGGAGAGAGCAAGCACTACACTACTAATCCTAGAAAAGATCTGAGAGCCTCGTCCTCAACATTATCCTCTTCAACACCGTAATATGCCTAGTGGTCTTAGGTGGGAATAACTTACCTTCAACAGCAGCCTTAACAACATCCCTCTTACCAAGCCTGGGGGGTATGAGCACAAGTGCTCTACCAGGCCTTCTCGGCGTTTCATTTGTGAAGCTTAAGGTGATTTTAGTAAGGTAACCCTCTGTATCCCCAAGTAACCAGTATAAACTAGCTGGATCTTCCACCTCGTGAACTCTGTACACTATTGCGTCACTCTTCCTGACAACACTACCGGGAATCTCGCTCTTCAACAGCTTAAGTAGTTCTTCTAGAGCTCCACTAGAACCTCTATAGACTCTAATCCACCTCTCAACTCTAATCTCATCCTCCTCTAAATAGTTTACTGTTAAGACTGGAACCTTTGAAACATCTAGTCTTTTCAAAACCTCAAGTCTATGAGCCCCGTCTATGACTGTTAACGTGTTCTCATCGACTATTAAGGGTTTAACGAGGCACCTGGATTTAACTATGGATTCCCTCACCTCAGCAACTCTAGCCTCAATGTACTTCTCATGGGGCTTTAACGTCCAAGGGTTAAGGAAGGCTAGCTTCACCATTATACTATTAGGAGGGTTCTCCTCATCTCTAGCCTTATAGCTTGTTAACACGCCTACCCCTGAGCTCATAGCAGTTACCCTCATTTCACCTAACATTCACTTTGGGCAGGTATGAGAGGTCTATCTCTGCTGGCTCGTAGTCCACCAGCCTGCCTTCCAGGTATTCAAGGTAGCCTTGTAGGTCTAGGAGGCCGTGGCCGCTGAGGTTGAATAGTATGACTGGGCTTTCCCCACTTCTCTTAGCCTCAAGGGCTACGTCTATTGCTGCTTTTACAGCGTGTGCACTCTCGGGAGCGGGTACTATCCCCTCGGTTCTGGCGAAGATAGCTCCCGCTTCGAAAACCTCTTTTTGATGGTAAGCTCTAGCCTCTACAAGGCCTTCTGATACTAGAAGGCATAGTGATGGTGCGTCACCATGGTATCTCAGGCCTCCAGCGTGTATTGGTGGAACCCTATACCTATGACCTACGGTGTACATCTTGAGTAGTGGTGTTAGCCCAGCTGTATCACCATAATCGTATGTGTAGAGACCGCGGGTTAGCGATGGGCATGCTCTAGGCTCTACCGCTATGAACCTCATATCCTTCTTTTTACCGCTAAGCTTAAACCTTAGGAATGGGTATGCGAGGCCAGCGTAGTTGGATCCCCCTCCAACACACCCTATAACGTAGTCTGGGAGCTCCTCTCCAAGCTCCTCCAACTGTTTTAAAGCCTCTAATCCAATAACGGTCTGGTGTAGGAGCACGTGGTTTAGAACACTACCAAGACTATACCTAGCCTTCTCGTCTGAGAGCACATCCTCTATGGCCTCTGATATAGCTATACCCAGGCTCCCGGGGTGGTTTGGATCCTTCTCAAGCACGCTAAGCCCAGCCCTGGTGAGCCTCGAAGGGCTCGCTACGACCTCAGCTCCGTAGAGCTCCATTAAAACCCTCCTGTAAGGCTTCTGCTCGTAGCTAGATCTAACCATGAAAACCCTGACCTTGAGCTTGAAGAGGGCTCCTGCAAGTGATAAAGCTGAACCCCACTGGCCAGCACCAGTCTCTGTTGAAAGCCTCTCTACACCCTCAATGCTATTATAGTAGGCTTGGGCTATAGCAGTGTTAACCTTATGGCTTCCAGTTGGTAGGACGCCCTCGTACTTATAGTAGATCCTAGCTTTCGTGCCTAGGAGCTCCTCCAACCTCCTAGCTCTAAGCAATGGAGTAGGCCTACCCAGGCTGATCAAAGTATCCCTTACAGCTTCAGGTATCCTTATGAACCTCTCACTACTAAGCTCCTGCTCCACAAGGCTCTTAGCGAATAACCTCTCAAACATCTCCCTAGGAGGAATCCTACCGTCTGGGAGTAGTGGTGGAGGTAGTGGTTTCGGGAGGTCTGGGATTATGTTATACCAGAACTCGGGTACGAGACCCTCGCTCTGAGAGGCCCTCCCCCTAGGGGGTTTTAGAGGGCTAGCCATTGGCTCAACCGCATCACCGAACATCTTATACACTAGGCACCCCTATTTAAGCTTTACTATGAGAGTTTGATTGACGGTGTTTGGAGTTGAGCTCGCAGGAGCCGTGGGCGCTCCTCCTAGACCTCGATGGAACCCTGTGGGACCACCTTAACATATCATCGCTGAAGCCCCCCTTTAAGAGGGTCTCGGAGGATGCTATAGTGGATTCCAGAGGGGTTACCGTTAGACTCTACAAGGATATCGTTGAAGTGGCTAGATGGGCTAAGAGGAGCGGTGGCTTCGTTATAGCACTAAGCTGGAACATACCGGAGGTTGCAGTAGAGGCTTTGAAGGCCTTCAACCTCCTAGGCCTATTCGACTACCTTGGGATCGAAGACCACCCTGATAAGGGTTTAATTGCCTCCAAGATACTAGGGGATCTTGAGAGTAGAGGCTACAAGATTAAACCATGCAGGATGGTATATGTGGATGATAGAGAGATACACGTTAAAGGGGTAAAGGAGAGAGTGGGAGATGTAACATTCATAAGAGCTTGGGCTGACTTCAGGAATGGAGAGGAGCTTAGAAGCAGGATAGCTGAAGTGCTTCAGAGAAGATGCTAGAATCTCAACTGTACGCAGCGTTAACCCTAGTCAACTATGGACCCCCTCAGCTCTACTCCTAGCTCCTCAGCTAAACTCCTAGCCCTCATTTTTATTGTTGGAGCTACGAGTAGCAGTCGAGGCTTAACCCCGGTTACCTTCTCGTACAGCTTCCCTATGTTGCCGAGCTCCGCAACATCAGATTTATCTGCATGCGCCTTATACTCAACTAGTATGCGCTCTCCATCCCTGATAAGCATGTCCACCTCCACCACAGAAGGACGGCCGTAGACTAGGCCTTCGCTATCATAGTAAATCCACCTTTCAACCTTATATAGCTTTAGGAGATCCTCGACGAGATACCTTATTGAAGATCTAAACGCTTCTTCGGTTACAACACCATACCTATTGCCTATGGCATTCACCTTAGTACTTAGATCTCTTACTGCTTCTTGTAATTCCTTTATTGCTTCTCCCTGTTTTCTTACTGCTTCCTGTAGCTCTTTTATTGCTTCTCCCTGCTTTTTTATCGTTTCTTGTAGTTCTCTTATTGCTCCTCCGTGCTCGTCTAGTCTTTTGAGTATCTCGTATAAGCCTATGTAGCCCGCAACGGTGTACTTGAACTCTGGATCCTTTTCTAGGAGCTCTAGAAACCTCTTTTTCAGCCTTAAGCTCAAGTCTATCTCTCCTCTCATATGGGTGTTAGTTTAGGTTTACAATCTTTAATTGTGTAACTGTAGTCTATGGCGTTATCCTCTCTGTGTCTCTTGGTAGTAGTCTTGCTTCCCTTATGTTCTGTAATCCTAGTATTTGCATTGTTATCCTCTCTAACCCCATTCCCGCTCCTCCGTGTGGTGGTGCTCCGTGTTTGAAGAATTCCAGGTAGTATTGGAACTCCTCCTCCTTCAACCCCTTATCTTTTAGGTTCTCTCTTAGCCTCTCATACCTATGCTCCCTCTGCCCTCCTGTTACCACTTCCAAGCCTCTGAATAACAGGTCGAAGCTGTACGTCCACTCCGGCTCGTCATCCTTCCTCATGGCGTAGAAGGGTCTTACACGCCACGGGTAGTCTATTACGAATACAAGGTCTGAGTTGTATTTCTCCCTTACATAGGAGCCTAGGAGCTTCTCCCCCTCGGGGTCTAGGTCCTCTCCATAGGGTATTCTCTTACCGTACTCAGATTCAAGTATCTCGTAAGCCTTCCTTATAGGTATCCTAGGGGCCCCCGACTCCGGTATTCTTATTCTCGGTGCCTGGTGGGCTTCGAGCACGTCCTCCACCTCCCTTAGATCCTCTGCTAGCTTTCTGAAGAATCCTTCAACGTAGTCCATCACATCGTGATATGACTCTATGAAGCCAACCTCTATGTCTAGGGAGTGGTATTCGTTTAAATGCCTTACAGTATGATGTGGTTCAGCTCTAAACACAGGGCCTATCTCGTAGACTCTCTCAAAACCAGCTATTACTGCGAATTGCTTGTAGAACTGGGGGCTTTGAGCTAGGTATGCTACCCTATCGAAGTATAGTACTGGGAAAACGTTAGCCCCGCTCTCCGTGCCTGAAGCCACTATCTTAGGTGTGAATATCTCCACAAACCCCTGGCTTGAATAGTACTCCCTGAACTTCCTAGCAACCCAAGCTTTTAAAACGAAAATCCCGGAGACTAACGGGTTCCTAGCGTCAAGCCACCTGTACTTAAGCCTGGTTGTAAGCCCAGCTTTAAGAGAGCTGTGCACCTCCAAGGGTAGGGGTTCTAGAGGCCTTGATAGTAGTGTTAGAGAGGAGGCTGCTACCTCGAACCCCTCCTTGGTAGGAGCTCTCCTCAACATTCCATCAATACACACAACACACTCCTCCCTTAAACCCTCTAACTCCTCTAGAACCTCCTCTCCTAACTCGCTCTTCTTAAACACAGTCTGCAACGTACCAGTCCTATCCCTTACTATGACGAATTTAACGCCACCTAAATCCCTTATCCTATGTATCCAACCGCAAACTCTAACCTTCGACCCTTCTAGATCACCTGCTTTAGCTAGCACATCTCCTATGAACATCCTCTTATACACTAGACCCTACACCTTGATATTACATATTCTAGGATTCTACCTTTTAAACTACACTAGGTTGCTAGCGTTACGAACACCAAGGTCTTGTACCTAGATACTAGTTTTGAGAACTGGTTTAAGGACAGGTTTTTCAACCCCTCCGATGACACCTCCCCTGTTAGGAGGAGTTCTGCAAGCCTAGCCTGCCACACCCCGCCCTCTACGCTTAGCTTAACCGTTCCATCCTCCTCCTTATAGTATCTTAACATTAGAGGGATCCTCATGAGCTTCCAGTAGTACTTTGGCGTGATCTCCAGGAGCCTCCCCACCTCACCTTCATCGAACTCGTGTAGGTCTCCTGAGTGTAGTTTGATAAACTTTCTGCCTAAGGATAGATCGTATATGGTTATAGTTTCAGCCGGCCAGTAGAGGGAGAGCTTCCTACTATCCTCAACATATTTCCTCTCGACAGCCTTCTTAATCTTCTCCCCCATAAGGAGGGCCTCCAGGCTGGGAGCTTAGACTACCCTCCCTCGTACCTAGCGTATATCATTGCATGGTCTCTGTCGAAGGGGTCTAGGTGTACTACATCAACTATCCTGAACCCGCTTGTCTTCAAAACCTCAACCTCCCTCCTATAGATCTCGCTAGGCTCAAGGGTTACATCTATGCTCCTAGCCTTCACTGCTAGTAGTAGGTAGCCGTTGCTCTTTAGGAATAGAGAGGCGTTCCTAGCTACTATGGCTGCCTGCTCTGGTTGGGCTACGTCAGCGTATATCCCATCTGTCAACTCCACCAAATGTCTATACTTCTCCGGGAACCTTGCATCAGCTAGTATAGGATATATGTTCCTCCTATCCCTCACTACAACTAGAAGATCTCTCATAACCCTAGGTGCAAACTCAACCCCGTATATGATACCCTTCCACCCTATGATATCACTTATATGGCTAGCCGTAGTCCCGCTCCCAATGCCGAGGTATAGTATTTTATCACCCTCCCTCACCGGGAGCTCCAGTAAACCTTTAAGGAGTGCTCCTCCAAGTTTACTCCTATAGGGGTTCCACTCCCTATACTCTACATCCTCGTACTTGAAGAGCCTCTCACCGTAAACCCTCTGACCCGGCACTAGGTTTCTCGTGGCTATCCTAAGGCTTCCATCGCTAAGCTCCACTACGTAGACCCCCCTCCACTCTCCGTGCTCCTCCACCCTTACAACCTCGGACAACACGCTCACCTCCTCCTAGCTCCTCTCCTAGCTTCCCTCCTAGGCGGTCTGGGTTTAGCCTCCTTAACCTCCTTCCTAACCGGCGGTTTAGCGTAAATCTTCCTAATCTCCTCTATCCTAGCCTGTAGCTCTTCTCTAAGCTTATCCCCTACAAACCTACCTGTGAAGGCGTCCACCTTAGCTGCTAACGCTAGCTTCGCAGCTAGAGCCCTAGCTATCTTACCCCTCTGCCACTTAGGACTCCTATGTATCTCTGGGTACTGGAATATAACACCGTGTTTAGGAGGTCTCCCCCCTGTTCTCAAAGCTCTAAACAACGCCTTCTCAGCACCCAGAACCTGGATTGTACTAGCGGGGAGCATGGCCATCCTCTCCAGGCTACCTGCAAGGCTTAGGAGCCTAGCCCCTAGTAGGGGGCCTACGAGGGCTGTAATGTTTGGAGCCACCTCGCTCATAATCTCGTCTAGGTATGATGTTAGGGTTTTCCTAAGCTGGAATAGATCTAATACTATCCTAGCCAGGGTCCTTATGGCCTCCGCGTCGTGCTCCGATAGATCTGCCCCTACGCTGGAGGATGCAACCTCAACTATCTTGGAGGCCTTAGCCTCGCTAAATCCTATCCTCCCAAGGCTCTCAACCGTAATGCCATCCCTATGTCCTATCTCCGCTACAAGCCTAATGTAATCCTCGTGCTCTTTAACAAGCTCGTCGAGCTCCGGGAAGTGGACACCATACCACTCCCTTATCCTGGTGGCGAAGAGGTTAATAGTCTTATCTATATCATCTATAGCCCTTATAGCCTGCACAGCCAGCATATCCCTCTTAGCGGCAACCCCCCTAAGCTTCCTCCTAGTATACTCAACCTGCATCGAGTACATCCACTTAGCGAGCTCCTCAACACTACCTACAAACCCGTGTTCAACAGCAACCTCTGCTAGCCTAGATCTAAACGACCTGAAAACAACATCAGCAGGGGTCACGGAAACATTAAAACCAAAACCTGAAACACTCCTAGCAAGATCGTTATCCTCAACAACTACAAGGGAAACCTTACCCCTAAGCCTCTCAAGAAGCCTGGACATGCTCGCAGGAGCCTCCCCCCTCTCTATAGCCAACGCCTCCTCAACAGCCTCATCAACACCCTTAGGGTACAACTCGAAATCCACAACACTCCCGTCCTCACCAATAGCGAAAACCCCGAAAGGCACTGCCGCCAGGTATACCTTCAACTCAACCACCAAAACCCCAGAGTTATACCCAAAGCTTAATACTTTAAGCCCTACACCAAGGGGTTCGGAAGCTATCTCAATTCTCATTATTACCTGTACCAGCCTAGAGGAGCTCCTCTTTAGCCTCCCTCTGCCATTTCAAGTTTTACACAGGATTAGTATTACCTCTAGCTATAAACCTCACGAGGACATCCCTCTCCGGTGAAATCCCCGTAGACTTTGATCCGAAAACCGCAAGGATAGTACTATTGTACTCAATACTCCTAATAGCATCTTTACTGGTTGCCATCCTGTTAAAATAGTCTAAATGGGGTGTTCTATGAGGCGAAGTATGTTTCCTCGTGAGCATCCTCATCTGGGTGTGGGGGTGCGTGGAGCTCGTGGAAGATATGCTCTTCAACGTCATCCCTACTCACTATTACATTGCAATCCTTGCACCACATATACTCAAACTTGGAGGGCTTGCGCATCTTATAACATGTTGAACCCTTATCGCTAACACCTTTAACGAGCTTGTTTAGAATGCATAGGCCGATAGAAGGATTGCTCCTTAGGGGGATCCAGTAGTAGCAGGTTCCACACACAGCATCTATTTGCATTAGCGGATCACCATCTATGATTACCGTTACTGGGAGTTAATATAATAGCATGGCGTGATAGTAGCGTTAATTTTAAGCTTTTGAACCCTTCACTTTAAGAGGTGGCATGCCTTGCCTATTGGTAGGCTTTTTAAGCTTGTTGGTGGTTTAGCTATCCTACTACTCGTACTCTACGTGCTCCTACTTGTGGCCCTTCTCTTCCTAGGCTTTATTGGACCTATATTGTTTCTAGTTCTCCTGGTGCTAGGGGTTCCCTTCATAGTTGCTCTTGCAATCCTCTCAATCCCCGTAGCGTTCCTAGCACTAGCTATCCCCCTCGCCATACTAGTGGTGGTTCTAATCATTGTTAGCATCCTATTATCCGTTATCCTATCAGCTGTCCTCACACTCATAGTGCTATGGGTTGCTAATACAGCCTCCACAGAGGTTATAGGGGTGGCCCTCCTCCCCCTCAGGGAGGACGGCTCCATAGTGTGGTGGAGGGTTATCCTAGCCGTACTACTATTCCTCTCCATATACGCTCTCATAAGCAGGATATTCCAGGTTTCTAGGGTTGAGACTAGGAGGGAGGCTGGGCTCAGGTATGCCTAGGAGAGCTCTACTCCTCCCAGCTCTAATAGCTATCCTTGCAATACTCCCCATATACGCTCTACTATCCAAACTAGCTGTTGTTGAGATTAGAAGTGGGGATGAAGTTGAGAGGATCACTATTACATGTGGTTCTAAGCTAGTCGTATCATTCAACAACTCTGTTACAGGATCCCCTGTCTCATTTCTCTTTAATGTTTGCGGTGACGGTTTTCAGGGGGTTGGTGTGGTAGCAGATGAGATTACAGTAGAGTATTACACAGCTGGGCTTATAGATATTAACGGCTCCATTAAAGCTTTCAAGTCCCAAGTACTGGAGTACTGTTCGTCACAGGAGGTAAGAGTGTTGGTTGGGGGGAGGGAGCTATCCTTCAAAGGGGTTTGCATAGTGCTTAGGGTTAGACCTTACGTAGACCTCCAATCTTAAACCTTGATATCAAGACTAGCATTACCGTGCATCCTATGAAGCTTACTAGGTTTAAAACCTCTAATGGGATGAAGAGTAGGAGGCCTAGGAGGGCTAGCAAAAGCCTAGGGGCTATACCTAGGTGGTAGCCGGAGTAGAAGCCTACATTTGCTATTGATAGGAAGAAGATACCAGCTATTACAGCTGCAAACCTGGAGGCTATTAGTATAACACCTTGAGCTAGAGGCATTGTTAGGAGTACTGGGAGTATTAGTAGAGCTGTACCCCAGTAGGACCATATGAAGCTGAGAGCGTATATGTACTTCGGTATTGCTACAAGGGCAGCTCTAACTCCAACTCTCACCGGGTTTAGACCGTATACCGCTGCTGCAGCGAAGTTAGAGAGGCCTACGGGTGGTGTTATATCAGCTAGCATAGCCATGTAGAATAGGAACATGTGTGTTGCGAGTAGTGCAGCCTCCTCAGGTATGCCCGCCGCTGTAGCCAGCTTAACGAGGGCCGGGGCTGTTAGTAGTGATGAGAGTGTATACGTTGCTATAGGCGGGACACCCATGCCCAGTAATAGTGAGAAGAAGAAGGCGAATAGGATAGCGTATACAAGGTTGCCTCCTACTAGCTCTAGTAGGGCTAGGGTGAACTTCTGGTGTAACCCTGAGAGTACAACCATGGACATTGTAACGTTGGCTAGAACGATACTAGCACCAACAGGGGCTAGAAGCTTCAACCCCTCAGCGAGCCCCTCATGAACCCTCCTAATGTTACCCCTCATATCCCTATCTAGTAATGCTATGAAGGGGGCTAGTATTACCGCTACCGTTACAGCCAGGCTAACACTGTAACCCGTGAATATTAGCGTTAGGACAACGATGGGTGGAATAAAGGGGACTAAGAGTCTCGGGTTTCTCTCAACCTCGGCTACGACAGGTTTAATACCAGTCTTCCTAACGTAGAACTCGTTGTAAACTAGTATTGAGATAGCGTAGAGGACGGCGGGGCCCACGGACATTACTATAACCCATGTGTATGGTATGCCGAGGAGCTCCACCATGAGGAAGGCTACGGAGCCTAGGATTGGAGGTGTTATGTACGCTAAGGTTCCAGCATTAGCTGCAATCCCAGCAGCAACTATGTCACTATAGCCTGCGGCCTTGAATAATGGTTTGAACGTTGACGCTACGTAAGCTGTATCAGCCGCTCCAGACCCCGAGACCATACCCATACCCATGCCGAGCCCCACACTAGCTCTACCCACGCTAGCAGGGCTCCTACCCAGGAGGGCTAGGAATGCTCTGCCCATGGCCTTCCCGTACCCCAATGCTCCTAGAACACCGGCTAGTATGGTGAAGTAGACTACATACTTAGCCGAGACACCTGTTACAATGCCTAGTAGTGCTGCCTCGGTCTCAGCATAGAGTTTACCAGCTAGGAACTCGACGTCGAAACCAGGGTGGAACCAGGGTCTCGGGAGTAGATAGCCGTAGATATTGTATGATATGAATGCTACAACCAGGAGTGGCATCTCGGGCCCTATAAGCCTTAAGACGAGGCCCATCAACATCAAAGTCATACCCCAACCCATAACCACGTCGAGCGGGAGTGGGAGTACAGCTCTATCAATTAGAGCCCAGTAGTTGAACACAAGGTAGAGGTAGGGGGCTAGCGTTAAAACAGCTAAGGCTAAGTCCGTTAACCTAATGTAGCTGGAGAGCCTAGCTATGGGGTTTAGGAGTGGTGGTATCATCGATAACATGTAGATTGTGGAGAGCAGGATAGCTGGTAGTAGGGCCCCCTCGTCTATGAACACGTTTAAGGTGAGATACACGGGGATTAGCGTTGTTAAAGCTAGGATGAGTGAGAGAACCCACCTAGGCCCCACCGAGGTTATAGTCCAACCCCTTAGGTAGCTTAAAAAGAAGCCTACCATTAGTATGAAGAACACGTGTGTTCCTCTCTGCAACTGCGTTAAATCCAGCACTCCAATCCTATACCAATAGGAGAAAGGAGTGTAGGGGTGCACTATAAGGTATAAATGGTATAAAGCCCCGATAAAGGCTATTAGAAAAAGTATTCTCTCGACAATGTTCTTGGAGTTCACAGCCCCTACCTCCTCTTGAGGATTCCAACCTCCTCATAGTACCTAAGAGCCCCTTCATGGTATGGTAATACCCCTCCATAGAACATAAGCGCGTTCTCAAGCTTCGTATCCCTAGCGGCTGGGACAGCCTTATGTAGTAAGCCGATGTTCTCGAATGCAGCCTTCGTCATCCTGTATACAACGTCTACTGGGGCATCCTTATGGCATACGAACGTGTTCCAGAATGTTAGAGTAGGTGTATCCTCAGGCGCACCGTAGACGCCTTTAGGTATGACGCCTGGGCTAGCTAAACCCGGGTATAGTGCTGAGAAAGCCGTAGCTGTAGCTGGGTCTACTGGTACAAGGTATATCTGCTTACCCCTCGCTGCCAGGGCTTTAGCTAGCTCAACTACAGAACCTGTTGGTAGCCCTCCAGACCAGAAGTATGCATCTATAGCTCCATCTCTTAACGCTGTGGCACTCTCAGCAGCTCCAAGCCTCTCCCACTTAGCGAAATCCCTCGCTGGTTCTATTCCAACAAGCTTCAACACTAGGAGGGCTTCAACCTCCGTCCCGCTACCAGGGGCCCCTGTTGAAACCCTCCTACCCTTAAGGTCTAGGAGGCTTTTAATCCCCGAGTCTGTTGTAGTCACTATGTGTAGGTAGTTTGGATACATAGCCCATAGTATGGCTATTGGTGCAGGGTTACCCTTAAACCTATCATGCTGACCTGTATAGGCTAGGTATGCTGAGTCTGGGAGAACCAATCCACAGTATATAACACCTCTGGATAGATCAGTCTTATCCCTTATAAGCACAAGGTTATCAATGGAAGCTGCAGTTTGTATACTAGTAGCCTCTATGCCCGTAAAGTTTGCTATGATCCCTGCTACTGTCCCTCCATAGTAGAAGTAGACACCTCCAACACCCCCAGTTCCAATTATAATACTCAACTTAGCAGGTCCGGGGGTCGGTGTTGGCGTGGGAGGAGTAGCTATCGGTGTCTGAGCTCCAGGCGTTGGTGTAATCTGGGTTGGTGTTGGTGTTTGCGTGGCGGGGGCTTCGGTGGGGGCTCTTGTTATGATGAGTGTTGCAACTATTAAGATTACGATCGCAGCTGCTACCACCGCGTAAGCTATGGTTCTCGTGGTTAAGGCCACTCCCTAGCACCTCTCAAATATGGTACACAGTTCAACGGATCTTAAGCCTTACCCTCCCTATATTCTCTAGTTGAAAACAAGCTTGAGAGCGTTTAGGAGGGGTTGGTATGATGTTGGAGGGTGTTAGGATCCTTGATTTTACTAGATCTCTTGCAGGCCCTTTTGCCACCATGGTTTTAGGTGATCTCGGTGCTGATGTTATTAAGGTTGAGCCTCCTGGTGGTGATGAGACTAGGTTCTGGGCTCCTCTTGTTGGTGGTGAGAGCGCCTACTTCATGTCTATTAATCGTGGTAAGAGGAGTATTGTTGTTGATCTTAGGAGGAGTGAGGGTAGGGAGGTTGTGTATAGGCTCGTCAGGGTTAGCGATGTTGTTATCGAGAATTTCAGAGCGGACGTGCCCGGGAAGCTTGGTGTAGACTACGAGACTCTTAGGGGGGTAAAGGAGGATATAATCTACTGTAGTATCCGCGGCTTCGGCTCGGGGAGCCCTTACGAGCTTAAGCCCGCGTACGATCTCATAGTCCAGGCTATGAGCGGGCTAATGATGTCTACTGGTGAGGAGGGAGGCCCTCCCACCAGGGTTGCCTTCGCCCTCTTCGATATGATAGCTGGGCTTATAGCCACTAGCAGTATA
>Ga0081519_100098_pt1 | contig 16926 bp, 20 predicted proteins | sample ConSprmetagenome_FD_70987 | JGI IMG/M metagenome (GOLD analysis project Ga0081519, IMG submission 70987) | Hot spring microbial streamer communities from Conch Spring, Yellowstone National Park, USA - C T=80-84 v2 (version 2) | ecosystem: Environmental > Aquatic > Thermal springs > Hot (42-90C) ...
ATTTAGTGTAACCATAAAGATACATAATAAGGGCAATTTTTAATACTGAAGAATAAGAATTTAATTGATCAAGATTAAATATCCCCTTAGGTAGATAGTCTAAAGTTCCAGCTACATAGTAAGTTATAGCCATAGCTGGTATCAAGAAAAGCTTTGCCGCACCAAGAAGATAAATCACATACTTTCGCCCACCTTCAAGAGATTCCTCATCTTCCTTATGAGCAACTAAAGGATAGGTAGCTATGGTCATTAACTCGTAGAAAATAAAAAGAGTTAGAAGATTACCTGAGAAGGCTACACCCATCGTCGCTGACAACGATAGAGCAAAGCAGACATAATACCTCGTTTGCCTTTTGGCATGGGTCCCTCTCATATAACCGATGGAATAAAAGGTGGTCAGTATCCAAAGGAAAGAAGCCCCAAGAGCAAAGAGAAGGCCCATAGGATCAACTAAGAGCTTAATAGAAAGCCCACTGGCTATAGGTAGTATCTCAATATAATAATAACCCTTTTCTAACACTACTGGATACAAAGATAGAACAAAGAGAAACTTTATAATTCCGGCTATTACCGAAACAGCCTCTCTCAAATTCGGTCTTTTATCACCAAATAAAATAATAAATGGGCAGGCCAAAAGGGAAATCAAAATAGCTCCAATAGGAGAAATATACTCTATACTAGTTATTCCCATCTCGGTCGCCATCCTCAATCCTCTCCCGTAGCTCCGTCATCTCTTCAATGTTAAGTGAACGCTTAAGTCTGTAGTAATTTAAAACTAAAATTAAACCAATAGCAAATGAAGCTGCAGCAACGGATAAGGATAATAAAACTATCATTTGCCCAGTTAAATCACCATAATAAAAACTTACAGTTGCAAACATAAGATTTATACCGTTAAAAACAATTTCTAAGGCTAAGATAGCTAAAAGCAAGTTCTTTTTAGTAAAAAGCAAATAAAAACCAGACAAAATTATTATAGATGCTATCAAATAAAAAACCTTCTCTCCCGCAAAGAAGGAATAATTAATCATCGCTTTCACTACCTTTCATAAGAAGGTAAATAGCTATCATAGGATAAGTTAAAATAAATGCCAAAAGAAAAATCGCCAAAGGATATTGATTATAGATTAACTTTGCTAATTCCCTAACGCTATAGACAGATACTGAAGGCTCATACTCCCTGACATCAAACGCAAATAAAATGAGGATCAATATTATAACAAAAAGGAGGCTCGGCATTAAAATTTTAATTAAGGAAGAATTTTTCATATCTTGAATTTTAAATTCCTCTTCGGGATATAGATAAAGGAAAAATAAAAACATTACCAAAATGGCACCAGCATAAACTATTATTTGAAAAGCCATCAAAAATTCAGAGCCTAAAAAGAGATAAACAATACCTAAAAGCACCATCATGCCTAAGTAAACTAAAAACTGGTAAACAACTTTTTTCTGACGCAACAAGAGAAGAAATAATGCTATAAACATCAACAAAAAAATTGACATAAACAAGGCGCGTGCCATACTAAAAACCTGCCCTCTTAAGAAAGGCTACAATCAAAAAGTTTAGCAAAGAAACAGGGATTAAAATCTTCCAACACATGCTCATAAGTTGGTCAAACCTATACCTTGGAAAAGTAGCCCTAACCCATATAAACAAGAAAACAAAAAAGTATACCTTTATTAACAGAATTAATTGAGCTGGGACATACTTAAGAGGTGGAATGATGGTTAAAAGCCAATTCGGTAATGTCCATCCTCCAAAATAGCAGTGAACAATTAAAAGAGACATTACATAAATAGAAAGATATTCGGCAAGATAAAACATGCCCATGCGAAATCCTGAGTATTCTGTAATATATCCAGCAACGAGCTCACTTTCAGCTTCAGGTAAATCAAAGGGAGCCCTGTTTGTCTCAGCAAAAGCGCATATTAGAAAAACTATAAACCCCAATATCTGTGGAATGACATTCATCCCAAACAAACTCTGAGCTTGATGGTTAACTATATCGCTTAGCTTAAAAGATTCAGCCGCTAAAATAACTCCTGCCAAACTCAGACCTAAGGGTATTTCGTAGCTTAACACTTGTGCTGCTGACCTTAATCCGCCAAGGAGAGAATATTTTGAGCCTGAAGACCAGCCGCCAAGAATTATTCCATACACCGCAAGGCTTGCCCCAGCTAAAATCAAGAGAACTCCTATGTTTACATCAGCAATGATAAAACTGGGATGAAAAGGTATGACGCTAAGGTTTACGATGGCAAAGGTTAAAACAATTAAAGGGGCAACAAGAAAGATCAACCTTTCTGCCCTAAGGGGAACAATGTCCTCTTTAGTCAAGAGTTTCAAAAGGTCAGCAATAGGCTGAAGCAATCCATAAGGCCCAACCTCTGTTGGACCAAGCCTTGCTTGCATTCTACCAATAATCTTTCGCTCCGCATAGACAGTGTAAGCAGCATGAAAGAGAGCAATTCCTAAGACTGCAGCAATTTTAATTATAATTAGCAAAATCTCGAGAAATAGGTCATTTGATACCATGTTTCAACAATTCCTCGTTTAATTTTTTCAGCTCCATAAACTCGAGAGGTTTTTCTTCAGGCTCTAAAGGATAATCCTTCCTTAGGGGATGCCCAACCCAATTTTCCGGAAGTAGAATTCTCTTTAGGTTTGGATGTCCCTTAAACTTTATTCCAAAAAGGTCGTAGACCTCTCTCTCTAAAAAATTGGCACAAGGGAAAAGGTCAACAATGCTATCAACCTCAGGGTCATCCTCTGGAACCTCAACCCTCAGCCTTAATTGAAGCCTCTTTTCAATGCTGTAGAGCTGATATACTACCTCAAACCTTGTCCTTCTGTTAGGCATTTTCAGATAATCCACACCCGTTAATGTTTGCAGATGATTAAACCCCAAGTCTTTCAAAAGTTTTACAGCCTTTCTCACTCCATCCTTTTTTAAAATTACAAACCTCTGCCCTCTGAACTCTCCTTCCTCCAAAAAACTATCTTCCAGAACTTCTTTCAACCTTTGGACAACCTCATCAAGGGTGAGCACCTTTCTACCTCCGATGCCAGTCGAGAATTCCTTTTTTTAAGTCGTAAACAAGACCGAGCAAAAGCACTAAAAGAAAGACCATCATAACTAAAAACCCAGTGGAGGTTAATTCGGAAAAACCCACCGTCCAAGGATAGAGGAGCCCAAGCTCAACATCAAAAACCGCAAAAAGAATAGCAATCGGATAATACCTTATGGCTATTTTTTGCCAAGGAAGACCGCTTGGCTCGTTTCCGCATTCGTAGGGGACGAGCTTCTCTTTATAGTAAAACCTCGGTCTTACAAAAGAACCAAAAATTAAACCCCCAAGTCCAAAAATAAACGCTACAATAAGCATTATCAGCACGGATAAGTAATTGGTGGGGACATATTCATCGGGTCTAACCATCAACCTTAACCTCTTTTATCTTTACGGCAAGTCCCGCCCTTCTTGGGGCGGGCTTAAGCTTTAACGGCACTCCCTTCAACACCCAATACTTATTCTCGTAAACTTCTTTATCCCATTTAGCTACATGCTCCTTCCAGTTTTGCACGAGCTTTTCAAGATTGAAAACGAGGTCCTCACGGCACCGACCGGAGTACTCAAACCATTCAGTCAGAACGATAGCACCAACCGGACAAACCTCCTCACAATAACCACAATACACGCACCTCAGAGCCTCAAGGATGTACTCCTTCAATCTTCTTTCTCCGGTCTTTTCATCAACTTCATATTCAATCGTTATACACCTTGAAGGACAGACAACCGAACATTTTAAACAAGCAACGCAACGAGGCTTACCAGTCTCAGGGTCTACCACCATCGCATGCCTTCCCCTAAAGGAAGGAAAAACTTGAACCTTTTCGTGAGGATACCGAACAGTAACGGGTCTTTTAAAAAAAGTCTTAAGCGTGATTAAAAGCCCGGTGATTAAGTCTTTAAAAAGTAAATAAGTTGGAGAAAGTCTCATCTATCGCATTCCCCCATCACAATATCAAGCGTACCTATGATGGCAACAAGGTCAGCTATAAGATGGTCTTTGGCGAGCTTAGGTATGGCTGAAATATGGATGAATGAAGGGGCTCTAATGTGTAAACGGTAAGGTCTTCCGGTTCCGTCGCTCACCAGATAAAACCCAAGCTCACCTTTAGCTCCTTCAACAGCCGAGTAAAGCTCCCCCTTAGGAAAGATCTCTCTTGCCTCCTGTAAAAAGCTAATAAAGGCAACCTCATTAAAAGCTTCTGCTTTAAGCATCCTTCCACCAGGCATCATATCAAGGTCTGGGGTTAATTCAGAAACTACCTCTCCTTCAGGGAGCTTTTCAATGCACTGCCTAATAATCCGAATAGATTGCCTCATCTCTTGTAGACGACATTTATAACGGTCGTAAACATCTCCGTTTTTCCCTACAGGAACTTCAAACTCCACCTCAGGATAAGCATCATAGGGGAAATGCTTCCTAACATCGTAAGGCACCCCAGAACCCCGTAGTGAAGGACCGGTCAACCCATAGGCAATCGCTTCCTCAGCGGTGATCACACCTACTCCCACAGTCCTCTCTAACCAGATCCTGTTTTCCGATAGCAAGCCCTCGTATTCATCGATCCTTCTTTCCATCTCAGGTAAAAAGTTGTAAATCTTCTCCAAGGTTGCCTCCTCAACATCCATCCTCACCCCACCGATCCTTGGATAGCTTACAGTTAGCCTTGCTCCGCAGATTTCTTCGAAAAAGTTCAAAATTCGCTCCCTCTCCCGAAAGCAGTAAAGGAAAACCGTCATGGCTCCGATATCAAGGGCATGAGTTGCAAGCCAAAGCAAATGACTGGCAATCCTTGCAAGCTCACAGACCATCGTCCGCAAGTATTTTCCCCGTGGGGGTGGCTCAATTCCAAGGAGCCTCTCCACAACCAAACAGTAGCCAGTATTGTTGTTCATTGCGCTTATATAATCTAGTCTGTCTGTTAGAGGCAAGACCTGGGGATAGGTAAAGTTTTCGGCAAGCTTTTCTAAACCACGATGTAGAAACCCGACAATTGGCTCACAATCAACGATCCTTTCCCCTTCAAGCTTTAAATGAAGCTTTAGCACCCCATGGGTTGAGGGGTGCTGAGGGCCCATCTGAAGCTCTAAGACTGAAAAAAAAGGGTCTTCACGTTCAGATAAGCGATTTTCTGGCATAGGGTCCCCAGTTTCTCCTTTCTTCCTTGATCACCTTTTTAAGTTTAAGTAGCCCCTCAATAAGCGCCTCCGGTCTTGGGGGACAACCAGGCACATAGATATCTACTGGGACGATTTGATCAACCCCTTGCACCGTTGAATACGTTCTGAAAACCCCACCAGAGCAGGCACAGCTCCCCATAGCTACAACCCACCGCGGGTGGCTCATCTGATCATACACGCGACGCAAAATAGGAGCCATTTTATAAGTTAGAGTTCCAGCCACAATAAGCACATCAGCTTGCCTTGGTGAAGCACGAAAGATAATCCCAAAACGATCAAGGTCGTTCCTGGCTGCACCTGCAGCCATCATTTCAATAGCGCATCAGGCAAGCCCAAAAGTGACAGGCCAAAGAGACCCTGCCCGAGCCCAGTTTATAATTTCATCGATCTTACCCCAGATGAGCTCCATCACTCCTCCGATAGAGTATGAAACTACCAGATGGTTGATTTAAGCTCTGAAGCTATACGAGTTGCGTATCTTTCCCTTACCCTTCTTGTTGCTTCCTCTGGCACGCTAAAGGTTAAACAGCTCGTAGTGCATCCCTCAACGCATGCAGGCTTCTCCCCACGGTCGATCCTATGCATGCAAAGATGGCATTTAAAAACTTTGCCCGTCGCTTCATCCCACTGAGGGATACCCCAAGGGCAAGCCTTCATGCAGGATTTGCAACCAATGCAGATTTCTTGCCTTACATACACGATTCCGTCCTTTTCTCTTCGTGTCATAGCACCGGTTGGACAAGCTTTAATACAGAAAGCATCCTCACAGTGAAAACAGTTCATGTAAACAAAAAAGATCCGAGGAACCCCGTTTATCTCCTTAGGACCAACGGGGATAATATCGCAAAATCTTGCTCCGGGCGAAACGTTATTCTCTACTTTGCAATGAACAACGCAGGCAAGGCAACCGATACATTTAAGTTGGTCTTGAGTGATGACATATTTGCTCATCCTCTATCCTCCTTTAAGCTTTTTTAATGCTCACAAAGGTTTCAAAAAGTGGACAGTTTCCACCAACAGCAACCTTTAATTTGCCTTTCATTAAACGAATGTCTAATGCTCCTTTACCAAATGACCTTGTCCTTAGAGGAACGATATCGCCAAAGCCATGGAGCATAAAGGCTATTTCTGGATGCACATAAGGCGAGACTTTTACCTTTATCCTTTCTTCAGTTCCGTTAGCTGAAACAATCACTGTATCTCCCTCTTTAACGCCAAACTTCTTTGCTGTATCTGGATGGAGATAAAGATGATTTTCTGGACAAAGTTCGTTAAGAATTGGATTGTTACTCGTTGTCCTTCCTTGAGTATGAAGAGCTATTTTTCCAGTGACAAGCCTAAGCATGCCTTCAGGTGGAGAAGCCGGTCTTTCATAAGGTGCAAAGGATGGAACCCCCGCCTTCTCTAAAAATTCCGAATAAACTTCTATTTTACCCGTAGGAGTATTAAACTTTAAGTTATTCCTATCATACCAAATTGGCTTGTCCGTAAGGTCGATAACTCCTTTTTTCTGAAAATCCTCTATAGTAAAACCCGTCCCTTCGAGCTGCCAATTTATCAATTCTACCTCGTCCTTCCAGGGGAAGTATTCTCCCTTTCCAAGCCTTTCAGCAAGGGCTTTAAAGATTTGAAATCTGCTTCTTGAGTCAAACCTTGGTTCTACAGCCTTTTGCCTTAACGCAAGCTGAGGTCTAAGACCACTTCTCACTATCACATGGTCAGTCCTTTCGAGATAAGTTGACTCAGGCAAGATCACATCGGCATACCAGGCGGTCAAACTCCAGTTAACATCTATGGCCACAACAAGGTCAAGCTTATCAAAGGCTTTAACCCAAGTATCAAAGTCTGGCATAGAAACTAATGGGTCATGACGCATAGCAATGTAAGCCCTAACCCGATAGGGATTACCTGTAAGGATCACCTCAGGAAGAACCTGCAGCAGTCCCCAGCTTTTCCTGAGCCAAGGATATTTAGTTTCTGCCCCGTCGCATCTCTCTTCTGTCACTTTTGGAGCAAGGCTCGTTGGTGTCTTAATCTTATATCCACAATCACCCGCACCCTTGGCTATAAAGATCCCGCCTTTAGCTTCATAATTCCCCATAAGGGCGTTCAAAGTAAAGATAGCCCTTCTAAGATAAAAGTCGTTCTCTGTCCAAGCAGCCATCCAACCGGGATGAAAGATCACGGATGGCTTTGCCTCAGCCGCCTCGTAAGCAATCTTTCTTATCTCCTCCGCAGGAATTCCTGTTTCCTTCTCAGCCCACTCAGGTGTATAGGGTTGAATAAAGCTTCTTAAATACTCCATCCCTACTACATACTTATTCACGAAATCTACATCATAGAGGTTGTTGTTCACGATGACATTTATCAGAGCCAAGGCTAAAGCATAGTCTGTGCCAGGATTAATCATAAAGAATTTATAAGCCTTTGAGGCTGTATAGGTCCATCTAACATCAATGTATACAAGCTTTCCCCCTGAATTGATCATCTCTATAACATTTCTTGCCTCCCCAGTAATCAAACTTTCAAGAAAATTTCTTCCAAAAACTACCATATACTTACAGTTCCTATAGTCGTAACCAACGGTCTCACCTGAGTGCCCTGCAAGAGACATATGAGAATTATGAATAGAATTTGCACAAGTCGCATGATGAGTAAAGTAGTTAGGACTTCCGATAGCAGCTAAGAAGAGCTTGTGTAATTCCGTGTGCGGGCCCCCTCTGTCGCTCAAGGCTATAGCTTTTGCTCCATCTTCAGCTATGATCTTTTTGAGCTTATCAGCTATAAAATCTAAGGCTTCATCCCAGCTAACCCGCTTCCATTTCCCGGAGCCTCTTTCTCCGTCACGGATCATCGGGTATTGAGGTCGCTCATTATCATACTCAAAGGCAACACCAGCTGCCCCTCTTGGACAGAGAGACTTAGCCCCAAAAACATGAGGATTCCCCCAAATATGCTTTACTATCCCGTTTTCTACCTCAACAAGGATTGGGCATCTTGCACTACACATACAACATATACTATAAACTTCACGCCTTTCTCCCATATCTACCCTCCTTTTAAATTGTTATTGCACAACTATTACTGCCCTGTTTGTCAAACCAGCCACCCTTTCGCTTGTGCTCCCAATAACAATCTTCTTTAATCCAGTAAGCCCTCTTCTACCCATCACGATAAAGTCAGCATCCACTTTATCTGCAGCATTACAGATCACTTCATAGGGAACTCCAGAGAGTACCATTTCTTCGCTAGGAACTTCCTTTTTTTTAGCTTTTTCAATAAATATGCAATTTCGTGTGCTACGAATTTCTTCTTTAGTTCTTCATGATAACCTTTTAAAGCTGACATTCTTGATTCGATATAATGAAGCTGATGTTCTTGATTCGATACAGTGAAAGGTCTGAGAAATACGTTCTCATGCCATTCAACAACCGAGTACCATATAAGCTCCGCTTGGCATTTTTTAGCAAGGACTAGTGCAACACGCTCAGCTCCTACTGCAAAGTCGGAGCCATCAGTGCATAACATTATTTTGCAATACGGCATGGTCAGTTTTTTTGTCTAATGCAAGTTTTATACCTAACTTATTTAAGGATAATCAGGGTCATCTTTGTCCTCTTTGGAACAGATATTGTTCCAAATGGAACAGTTGTTGTCCAGAAAGGAACAGTTTAAGGCACAAAAAGGGGCAAACCTCCTATTAGTTACGCCAATTTTCTCTGGCATATTTTTTGAAAAAACACTAACAAAAAACTTAGGAGGTGAGGTATGATGTGTTGGCACCGTTTAAAGTCTAATTTTCTATTGTGGTTTTTCTTTTTAGTTTTTTTGTTCTTTAGCACACCTTGCTTTTCTCAGGAAAAGCAGGCTGAGCCTCAAGCAGAGCCTGCTGAACCTCTTAAGGTAGAAGTAAAGCTTGACAAGGACAAGTACAGAGGTGGGGAAACCATTCAGATTACCGGTAAAGTCCCCCCGGGAATGAAGGTCAACTTCATTGAAATTACCTCTACGGACGCTAAGGTTCAGGTTGGAAGGTTAGACAGAAAGGAATTTAAATTCTATTTAAGCAAAGAAATTCCGGCTTTTTACACCATAATTATTAACGAAGATTACGTAGCCAGAATTGATAAGAACGGCACGATAGAGGAAAAACCAGTAAAAGAAATTTATGCCAAGTTTCAGGCTGATAAAAAGTGGAGGATAGGGGAATTTTTAAGGCAATCAAACGCTGACATGGCCTTCATTACTCCCCCCCAGATGGTATCTGAAATAAGGGTATGGAAGGCGAGCGTTCTTTGGTCAATACTTGGTCACAGAGGAAAACCCGAACCGAGCTTAACTGAGAAAAGAGACATCAGAAGAGAAACTGCAAGGCTTCTTCAAGCAAGGATGAGAGAGTTGCCCAAGCTTTTTGTTCTCGGAAAGATTACGACCAATGAAGACGGAACCTTCACTGCTACTTTTAGGCTTCCTGATAGTGCACCTAAAGGAGCTTTTTCGGTCATTGCGGTTGTGAACAAGGATTTGAAAAGCGATCCTGCCAAGTTTGACTGTGAAGTAACCTTCCCGAAGTACTACTTCCCTGTGGCTGGGACCTCAGTTAATATCTTTGGACCGCTTTTCCTTGCCTTAGCCGTCTGCACCTTTGGTGTTTTGATGGGTGCTGGTGGAGGGTTCATTTTGAATCCGCTATTGATCCTTATCTACAAAATACCCCATCCAATTGTTGCGGGATCAGTTATGCCATCAGTGCTCTTTAGCCAAGCTTCAGGTGTTTACAACTACTCTAGGATCGGTTTTATCAACTGGAAGCTTGGCATCGGAGTTGGAATTTTCATGGCTCTTGGTGGGTTTATCGGTCCGCTACTCAACCAGTTTATCACTCTAGCGGAATATAAGTTCATCTTCGGTATTGTGCTCCTTATCCTTGCCGCTCTTATGTTCTGGCAGACTACACCAGGTTATATTGAAAAATCAAAGAAAGAAAAGGCTATCTTGGAAGAGTTCAAGAGAAGAGTCGAAGCTGCTAGAGCTCAAAAAGCACAAAAGGAACAAAAATCATAAGGGGGGTTGAGCCATGAAGATGACTATAGAGTTTTGGGGTGAAAAATTTGAAGCTAACATGCTAATCGGTGCCATAGGTGGTTTTTTGATTGCCGTTGCTGCAAGCCTTGGTGGGTTTGGTGGTGGTCCTTTTGTGGTCCCGATGATGACGGTCATCATGGGGCTTCCCATTTATGTAGTCGTTGGAAGCTCCCTCTTAGCCATCTTTTTTAACACCTTGATGGCCTCCTCAAGATACTACTTCTTTGGGCAGACCGATGTTGCTCTTTTTGCACTAATGGCTATAGGGGCGGTAAGTGCAGGTTTTATCGCTCCAAGAATAGCTAAAAGATTAAGCCCCATCTGGGTAAAAAGAGTTGCGGTCGTAGGATGTACTTATCTCGGTTTAAAGCTCATAGGCATACTACCTTAAGGCTAACTCCACCCTCACCTCCAACCACATAAATTCCTAACCCTCCTCCTCCCCTCCCTGCCCCCTCCCAGGGAGGGGTTTTTTATATTTTAATGGCATATTCATGAACAAAAGAATATTGGTTTTAGGGATAGGAAATATCCTAAGGGATAGGAAATATCCTAATTTCCGACGAAGGGCTTGGAGTTCATGCTTTAAGATGGCTTGAAGCAAACTGTAAACTACCACCTGAGGGAGAGCTTGTTGATGGTGGGACAGGGGGCTCTCGCTTTTTACCACTCATAGCCTCGGTTGATGTGCTTATCATCATCGATGCCATCACCCTTGATAAAGAACCCAGCACAATCTACTGCTTTTCCGAGGAAATCTTAACTAATCAAAGCCTTTTAGAAAAATTTCGACCCATGAAATATCCTTTGCCGATATCCTTATTCCTCAATTGGATGAAGTCAACCTAAAACATGGTAGAATTTAAGGTATGGAAGGGACCCTTTTTGTCGTCGCAACCCCTATTGGAAACCTTGAGGACATCACCTTAAGAGCTTTGAGGGTTCTGAAAGAGGCGGACGTTATCGCCTGCGAGGATACAAGAAAGACGGCAAACCTTCTCCGCTACTACAACATCCCTAAAAAACCGCTCATAAGCTATTACAAAGGGGTAGAAAAAGAAAGGCTTCCAAGGATAATAGCTCTTTTGAAGGAAGGTAAAAAGGTAGCTCTTTGTTCTGAGGCAGGAACTCCGCTTATTTCAGACCCGGGAGCTCTGCTTGTTAGAAGAGCGCATGAAGAAGGCATAAAGATTGAGCCAGTGCCAGGTCCTTCAGCTTTGACAGCAGCCCTTCAAGCAAGCGGAATTGATGCCGGAAACGGATTCATCTTCTTAGGCTTCCTCCCACGAAAGAAAAAGGACTTCAAGAAGATTTTGAAGTATTTTCACTTTGAGCTGCCGGTTGTGGTCTACATCTCACCCCATCGGTTTAACAAGGAAGTTTCCGCCCTTTATGAAGAGCTTGGCGAAAGACGATGCTTTCTTGCTCGGGAAATCACTAAACTTCATGAAGAATTAACCTACAGTAGCTTATCCGAACTTAAAGAAAGAGAAAATATAAAGGGAGAAATTACTTTGATTATTTTTCCAGAAGAAAAAGAAGATAGTCTATCTAAACAATATAAAAGACAATAAACCTCCAAAAACCACCACATAAAGGATGTTAATGCCTTTATAAAGTAAAAGAAGGCTTGCTATAAAGAAAAGAAGTCTAATAATGTTCCAATCAATCGTAAAGCCTAATTTAAAAGAAGCAAAAAGCAAAAGGGCACAAAAAGAGGCTAAAATTCCTCTTTTACCCTTTAAAAAGATAGGATTATTTCTTATTCTATCAGCAATTTTAGTTGAGAGTAGGTATACTACAAAAGAAGGAGTAAAGGCATAAATCGTAGATAAAATAGCACCAGAAAGACCATAGACTAAATATCCAACAAAAGTTGCTGTAATTAGGATAGGACCTGGAGTAACTTGTCCAAGGGCAATGCCATCCATAAAGGTTTTGCTATCAAGTAGTTTCATGTTTTCTACTACTTCGTGAAGCATAAGCGGTAAAGCGGTGTATGCTCCTCCAAAGGCAAATAAGTTTATTTTTACCATAACTAAACTTAGTTGAAAAAGGTTGGTATTAAAAAAATATAACAAAATTAACCCTAAGAGTAAGATGAGAAATAGAAATAGAATCCCAATTAAACTGCTTGATTGAGTAAGCAAGTTTTCTAAAGACATTGGTTTATCCTTAAACAAAGCTTGAGAAAATAGAAAGCAAAGAATAAGAACAAGAAAGGGACTTATTCCAATCAATAGTAGGATAAAAGAAGCTAAGGCTATCAAAAATTCAACCTTAGACTTGACGATGGATTTTGTGAAGCTTAAGAAGGCATTAGCAACGATGGCAACGACTATTACTTTTAGACCGTTGAAAAGGGAGATAGCTTGCGGGAGGTTTGAGGTCTTTTGGTAGAGGGCGCTGAGGAAGAGCATAAGGAGAAAGGCAGGCAAAGCAAAGGCAACATAAGTGATGATAGCTCCAACAATTCCTCTTAGCTTAACCCCTACAAAGCCTGCAACATGCATGGCGATGGGACCTGGGACTATCTGGGCAAGGGCAACTCCTTCGTTGAAGGTTCTTTGGTCAAGCCATCCCCTTTTTTGAACCGCAAGCTCCCGTATGTAAGCAACCATTGCCGGTCCACCAAAGGCAGTCAAACCAAGCTTAAAAAAAGAGAAAAAAAGGTCAAAAAGCGTAGCCGGCATAAGATTTATTTTATACATTTTTTGAACCTTCACCAACTAAGGAAATCGCTTCCTCTATCAACTACAACCTTGACCTTAACAGAAAGTAGAGGTCCCCACTACGCGAAAAGGACAAGGGGAGGAGCACCAGTTAGAAACTTTATTTTGTGATTTCAAGTCTTCTTTTTCCGCAAGACACAAAAACAAAAACTTCCCTTCCTACATTTAGATTGCTATAATAGACACAGCTACCTCTTCCGAAGATAGAGTAGAAAAATTTTTAAGTTATTTGATGGAGCTTGGATTCAGGTATAATTTTAGGGCTAACTTAGATAAAACGTTATCCAATTACCATGCGGGCTTGGGTGATCTCTAAAATTGGTCCAATAAGTAAAGATTCTTTAACCCTTGTTGAGCATCCTAAGCCTGAAATCTCTACGGATGAAATTTTAATCAAGGTCCATGCCTGCGGGGTATGCCACACCGAGCTTGACGAAATAGAAGGGAGGGCAAAGCCAAGCTTTTTGCCTATCATCCCTGGGCACCAAATCGTAGGCGAGGTTGTTGAGGTTGGGAAAAGCGTTAAAAAGTTTAAGCCCGGTGACCTGGCTGGAGCTGGCTGGATATATTCATCCTGTGGAAGATGTAAATTCTGCAAAGAAGGTTTAGAAAACCTCTGCCCAGATTTTAAAGGAACTGGGAAGGATGCTCATGGCGGATACGCTGAATACTTCAAGATAAAGGAAGACTTTGCCTTCAAGATCCCTGAAGGAGCCTCTCCAGTAGAATTTGCTCCGCTATTCTGTGCTGGCGCAATCGGTTATAGAGCCTTAAAGCTTGCAAACCTTAAAGGAACGAAGGATGAAGTGCTTTGTCTCTGCGGGTTTGGGGCTTCAAACCACTTGGTCTTAAAGATGGCAAAGGGACTTTATCCAGAGCTTAAAGTCGTTGTGTATGCCCGGAACCCTAAGGAACGAGAATTAGCATTAGCGCTTTCTGCGGACTTAGCTTTAGACTTCGGAGAGGTTCCCCCTGAAAAATTTTCCGCAATCATTGATACAACCCCTGTGTGGAAGCCTCCCTTTTCTCTCCTTCAGCATCTTGCACCAGGCGGACGCCTGGTTATAAACAACATCAGGAAAGAAGAGGTAGACAAGGACTATCTTTTAAACCTTGACTATGCTCGGGATTTGTGGCTCGAAAGGGAAATAAAATCAGTAGCCAACATTACAAGAAAAGACATAGAAGAGTTTTTGGAGATAGCTTTTAAGCTTAAGCTCAAGCCAGAAGTCGTAACCTATCCTTTTGAGTCTGCCTTGCAAGCCTTATTTGAACTCAAGGAAGGAAAGATTAAAGGGGCAAAGGTCCTTGTCATAGGGTCTTAAGGCTTTTTTTTTATGCCGATTTGGGCAATCCTTTCAATCCTTGCTGGCTTTTTTGTTGCCTTAAGCGACGCCCTAAACAAGAAGTTTCTTTCTTCGCAAGGAGCTTATGTTATGCTCTTTGCAAGAACCTTCGGAAGCCTTCCCTTCCTCTTTCCGGTTTTTCTTTATCTTTTATTCTCTAAAAACGCCTTAAGCTTCTTTACTCCCTCTTTCATGCTTGTAGTCTTTCTTCTACTTTTTCTTGAGATAATAGCGACGGTTTTTTACATGAAGGGCATTAAAGCTTCCCCCCTTTCAGCAAGCCTTCCTTTTTTATCCTTTACCCCGGTATTTGTCGTGTTAACAGGATACTTGATCCTCGGAGAAACTGTAAGTTATGCTGGGTTTGCGGGTATTTTACTCATCGTCCTTGGAAGCTACTTTATCCATCTTCCGGAAAGGGAAAGCCTTTTTGACCCCTTCGTTAAAATCTTTAAAGAAGAGGGAAGTAGATACCTCTTAATCACAGCCTTCATCTACGGTCTTACCTCGGTGCTCGGGAAAAAAGCTCTTTTACTTTCTGAGCCTGTCTTTTTTGCAAGCTTTTACTTTTCAGCCCTTGGTATAGCAGGCTTAATCTTTACAAAAGTCTTTGATAGAATAAGGGTTTTTGAAGTATGTAGGGCAAGCTTGCGGGAAGTCTTGCTTGTTGGTGGAACACAAGCCCTTATGTGCCTTTGCCACATGCTTGCCCTAAGCCTTGTTGAAACAGCCTACATGATCGCCTTAAAGAGGACAAGCATCCTCTTTGCGGTGGTCCTTGGGTATCTCTTTTTTCGGGAAAGGTATGTTGGCTTCCGTTTAACCGGAGCCTTGCTTATGCTCCTTGGAGTGATAATAATTACCTTTGGAAAGTAGGAGGCAAGATGATTGTAAGAACTCCCTACAGGGTAATCTATGGGGACACGGATTGCGGAGGCGTGATGTATTACGGAAACTACCTTCGGCTCTTTGAGATTGGCCGAACTGAATGGATAAGAAGAGTGGGCTTAGCTTACAAAGAGATAGAGGAACGCTTTGAGGTCATCCTGCCCGTAGTTGAAGTCTTTGCAAAGTATAAAAGCCCAGCCTTCTACGATGACCTCTTAGAGATTGAAACTCGACTTACTGAGGCTAAGCCCCTAAAACTTCGCTTTGACTATAGAATTTTTCGAGAAGGGAATCTTTTAGTGCAAGGCTACACGGTGCATGTGCCAATTGGAAAGGACATGAAGGCAAAAAGACTTCCAGTTGAGCTCTATGAGCTTCTAAAGAATCATACTACCGCTTTATCTTCTGAACGTGAGTAAAGGACCTCTTCTTTAAGCCTTCTAAAAAGGACTTCTACCCTTGCCTTAATCTCATCCCGAACTTTACGGAAGACCGCTAATTTTTCTTCCTCTGTGCCTTCTGCCTTAGCCGGGTCAGGAAGTCCCCAGTGCTCCCTTCTTTGAGATGGAACATGAGGACAGGTCTCCTTAGCATCTCCGCAGAGGGTTATCACAAGGTCAAGCTCAGAAAAAGGGATCTCTTCCAAAGATTTTGGATAATGAGAAGAGATGTCAATCCCATCCTCAGCCATAACTTTTAAAGCTAAAGGATTAACTGAGGGGGCAGGATTTGAGCCTGCGGAATAGACTTCGACTTCAAGGTTATATAGTCTGACCAAATGTTTAGCGTAACCCTCGGCAATCTGGCTCCTTGCCGAGTTCCCCGTGCAGATAAAAGCTATTTTTACCATTTAAAACCTCCTCCAGCATCTTTATCTTCTCTTCAGCTAATTCTTTTGCCTTAATCGGGTCTGGATGAGGCTCTGCAAAGAAAAAACCTTGGAAAAATATGATGCCAATTTGAAGGACTGTCTTAACCTCCTCTACTGTCTCTACACCTTCAGCTATGGGTATACAGCCAAATTTTCTTGAAATATAATCGCAAACTTGCAATAAAGCAAACTTTCTATCACCTATATTCACATTTTGAATAAGCTCCCGATCAATCTTGATAAAATAAGGTTCTAAAGTTAACAACCTGTGTAAATTTGAATTCTCAACTCCAAAATCATCAAGGGCTATGTTTATGCCATACTCTTTATACGCTTTCACAAAGTTGATAAGGTTTGCAGAGTTATAAATCTTCCCTTCTTTTATCTCCGCAACCAAATTATCCGGGTCAACCCCGTAGTAATGAGCTCTCTTTTTGATCCAATTCGTGCCTGCCTTACCTTGCTCTATAACCTCAGGCTCTATGTTTATGAAAAGGAGATAATCCTTGTGTAAACCGTAATCAACGAATTTCTTTATAGCAAGTTCCTTGCAGCATCTATCTAATTTTACCAAAATTTCGGCTTTTTTAGCACAACTAAAAAGAATATTCGGGTGCACAAGCGAATTTTTTTTAACATCAAAGCCCCTTGCTAAGGCTTCAAATCCAAAGACCTTCTTTGAGGCTAAATTTACTAACGGTTGAAAATAGATGTCTATTTCCAGTTTATTTCCGTTTATTTTAACGACCCT
>Ga0081519_100001_pt1 | contig 16892 bp, 11 predicted proteins | sample ConSprmetagenome_FD_70987 | JGI IMG/M metagenome (GOLD analysis project Ga0081519, IMG submission 70987) | Hot spring microbial streamer communities from Conch Spring, Yellowstone National Park, USA - C T=80-84 v2 (version 2) | ecosystem: Environmental > Aquatic > Thermal springs > Hot (42-90C) ...
AGGAACATACCTATCAATAGGCTTAGTGAAACATGCCAAGTGTAGTTCCATAGTAACGTCAATAGAACCCGCACGGAAATTTGTTCGGAACACGCGGGCTTTTAGAGGTATTGCTATGACGTGGAATTGGGTAGAGGAGAAACCACATGCTGACATCATTGGCTCATTTATGAGATCCTTGAATTCCGTTATTAAAGGCTTATCATACCTTATTTCCGCTATTTCTGGTAGTTCTAGTAGTGTTAGGGTTTTGCTTGATGACGCTACCTCGCTGAGCAGGCTTGGAGATGAGAAGTTCGACCTCATCGTGACTGACCCGCCTTACAGGGATGACGTTGCATATGCTGAGCTGAGCGACTTCTACTACGTGTGGTTGAAGAGGGCTTTGAGCGATAGCAGTGCCGTCTCCCTGCACCCAAGATTCCACTCCGACGCCTTCTTCCCAAGCGGCGTGGAGGTTCGCACCCAGTGGGAGTGGTTCTCCAGCCGCGAGGTCTCGATGAACGTGGGTAGGTGTGTGCACTTCGGCATGGCCTCGGAGGGTGAGGAGTGCGGCGAGGTTTACAAGAACCTGCTTAAAGCTAGCTTCAAATCCATGTCAAGCAGGCTGAGTGAGAACGGGTTGCTCATAACCTACTTCGCCCAGAGCTCGCCGGAGGCGTGGGTCTCCCTGATCGAGGCTGGACTGGACAACAACCTGCACCCGTCTACAGCCTTCCCGGTTCTCACGGAGAGCGAGGAGAGCGTTGTGGCAAGGGGTAAAGCAGCTATTTCCGCAAGCATTGTCGTGGCTTGGAGGAAGGCTTCTAGAGGGGAACCCGTTGACGTCTCCTCAAGATATGATGAATTGGTTAAGGAGGCTACACAAGCCCTTAAATCCGTTGAGGAGGCTTTATCCAAGGCTAGCGCCGGGGTTGTCTCGGAGCTGTACGGGGTAACCATATACGTTATGGCTTACGCTAAAGTACTGAGCCTCCTAACCAGGAACGGGAGGCCGGTGAAGGCTGGGAAAACCCTAGAGCCCGAGGAGATAGCCGGGCTGGCATCCGAAATACTCGCGAGGGCCTACGCGAGGGAGGCTGGGGCCCAGTTGTCCAGTAGCGACTCCATATTCTACTATATCGTGAAGAAGGTTTTCCCGAGAGGGGGTGAGGGAAGAAGGCTTGCTTCGAGCAGCGACCTGATACTGATAAGCCACGGTGTCTCGCCCGTGGAGAAGGGGAAGGCCCTGGACGACTACGTGAGGAGAGGGGTTCTCAAGGCCTACGGGAGGGAGGAGGAGACGGAGGTGGCCAGTAGGAAAACCTACACTCTTATCGAACCAACCAGTGTTGACGAGCTGGAGCTCTCCCAGGTTCTCAAGGAACACGGCGTCAACCCCGACGACCCCTCAACGTTCAAGAGCCCTGTCCACGTATTGCACGCGCTAATGCTCTACTCGCTTAAGCCGAGGGAGGTTTTCGCGAAATACTATGAGAAAACCTACCTGTCCAACCCCTCGTTGGCAACGGAGGCTGTTGAGCTCGCTAAAGCACTGTCAACTCTCAATGGTGATCCTGAGGCCGAGCTCGCTGAACGCGTTCTCGAATACCTTGGCGCGTCCGGTTTCAAAACAAGGGGTAGGGTGACCCTGCATGACTTCTCAAAGCGTTAAACCATTCACAAGCGTTTTAAAACCCCGCCCCGAGGTGTTGGAGGGCAGGGTTGTCGAGGCCTTAAGCCTCGCAAACATCTACTTGTTCAACGAGCTCAGAGGAAAGATCCCCGAGGCCGCGACGCTGGAGCCAAGCCCCCTCTACTCTCCCGAGGAATTCCTAAGGAGGACGTACTTTAGTGAAGCGATGAAGCGGGTCGTGCTGAAGGTTTTCGGGGGGCTCGCCGGGGCCACATACTTATACCTGGATGACAAAGGCAACAGGCTACCCGTCTCCTCAAAGGTCATTATCATCCCCAGCCATCTCGGCGGCGGTAAGACGCATCTTCTAGCCACGCTCTACCATCTCTCAAGGCTCGTCAACGAGAAAGGGGAGAGCGTTGTCAGGTATTTCGAGGGAGACCGCGAAACATCCAACGCCCTCAAGCACGCTGTCAGAGTCATCGCCGAGCAGGGCGGGGTACGTGCTGTCGCAATAGTGGGAGATACCCGCGCTCTCGCCCCAAGCCCTGATAAGCCGCTCGAGATAGATGGGCTGAGGATCCACACTCCATGGGGCCTTCTCGCCTACCTGCTCGGAGCCTACGCGGAGTTGGAGAACGCTGACCAACACCATCTCGCCCCCAAGGTCGACGAGCTGAGGAGGCTGTTGAAGGGTAAGAGCGTCCTGATACTGCTCGACGAAGCAGTCGAGTACATGGAGACCGCTGTAAGGCTAAACTCCACTTACGAAGGATACAGCAACTCATTCCAGTCGTTCATAAGGAACCTGGCCGAAGCCGTCAGCGACACCCCGGGCTCGGTTCTGGTTGTAACGCTCCCGGCGGAGTACAGGGAGGGTGTCGTGACACCGGGGCTTCAACACCCAGAGTATGTTGAGAAGATAAGGAGCATGCTGGAGCGGGTTGCCCACGAATACATACCCCCGCTGGAGGTTAAACGAGACATCGTCGAGGTTTTCAAGAGAAGGTTGTTCGAGAACGCTTTGTCCAAGGAGGTTTCGGAAACAGCCTACTCCACCGCAGTAGAGGCTGAGAGCAAGGCCCGGAGAGACTCGACCTTGGAATCAGCGGTCAAGGCTAAGTATGGGGATTTAACAGCGTTCAGGGAGAGGGTGAGGGAGAGCTACCCGTTCCACCCAGGCTTTATCGAAGCGCTTGTCCAGGTCGCCTCATCCAATCCTCAGCTAGGTCTAACCAGGTATATGCTGGCATACGTTGCCAGGTTGATCAGACACTTATATGAGTTGAAGAGCAGGCGGGGAAGGGATGTCCCGGTCGCGCTGATAACCCCATGGCTAATCCCGCTCGACAAGGTAGAGTTTAGGACGGAGCTTCTAAGAGGGCTTCACTCACAGTACCAGAGCGACTTCCAGAGGATCTACGAGCAGGAGGTTAAGCACCACGATGCTATGCTTGAAAACGCTCTCTGGGCGGCTACCACCCCGACTAGGCAAGCCCTCTACGAGTTCCTTAAAGGAGCTGTTTCCAGAACAATATGGCTGTACACTATACCTGGAAGGGGGAGCAAGAACGCTAGCTCGCTCAAGCTGTACCCGAGCGTTCACGAAATACCAGTACTAGTGTACGACCCCTTATTCCTTCGCGAAACCCCCATGGCGGACGTGTCGAACGTTGTAAACGATCTTTCGAACACGTCAACATACCTGTACAGGATGGACAGTAAGGTGTTCTACGCCCTAGTGCCCGATATTCTCAAATTCCTCCGGGAGAGATATGTTTCCACCACCGATTTCGACGCGTTGATCAGCCTTGAAAAGCTCGTCAACAAGCAGTCGTTCAAGCCTGGGAGGAAGATTGAGAAAGTATACCCTATACTGACGGATAAGGAGGGGGAGATTGAGAAGCTCGTGAAGGAAGCACTAGCCTCCACGAGAAGCCCCGTTCTCTTCGTCTACCTTGCTTTAAGCCAACCCCCGGACAGTCTAGAACGCATCGTGCTCGTTAGAAACAACATAGTATTGCTGATAGCTGAATACGGTGAAAACCCTGTTGACCGGGGACTAGTGCACACTGAGAATGTTAAACACATAGTAGGGTCCGAGCCCACCACGTTAAGGGATTACTTGAAGTCGTTACTGAGGCTTTCCAAGGTTCTAGACAACGTTTTAAGCAACAGCGACTTTTTAAGAGAGGAGTTCGGCGACGAGTACTACGGGCTGATCCAGGATAACTTGAGGAAGATGAGAGCTGATGTGGAGAGGCAGATTACTGCAGCATTATTCTCCTCATTCAGGAGGGTAGTACTGGGGACGCGGAGAACATCGTATACTGTAGACTTGAAGCCGGTTGACGAGGAGGTTAAAGACCTTTCCACCCTGGCTAAACTGCTCGAGGAGTTCCTGGAGAAGCGGGGCGTTGCAACCTCTTGGACATGGCTGGGCATTCACAACGAGTTGAGCGGGTGGGGCGAGATATGGGATTTAGATTGCTCGTTGAAGAAGCCGGTTAAGCTGGGCGATTTATGGGAGCAACTGCTCGGATCCTCCAGCGTGAAGCCACATTTGACAAGATACGTGGACTTTGAGGAGGCTGTTAAAGCGGCCTACAACGATAACCTCATAGCTCTCCGGCATGGTGAGAAGATACTGTGGCTGAAACACTCGTACAGGCCGGAGGAGGCTGAGCAGTACTACAGGGTTAGGTATCAGAAGGCTGGGAGGCTTAACGACTGGGATAGGGATGTTAAGCAGGAGCTGGAGAGGCTGGGGACTAGGCTGAGCGATCTCGAAGCCGTCTCCCCGAGGATGATTGTGAGAGAGTATGTCGACATGGTTAGGAAGCAAGCGCAGGTTAGGCCCGGAGAGAAAGTTGTCAGGAGGCTGGTCGCATATCTCCCGGACGGCAAGCAGGATCTCCCAGCATTCATGGTGAAGTATAGGAGCGATTTTGAACTGGCCGAAGCACTGTCAAAATACCCCATCGTCTTGGAAGAGGAAACCCCGCCCAGGACCTTCGACCTGAGAGTCCTAAGGATCAACGACAGGGTTTACAGCGAGAGAGAAGGGCTTGTCGAGATCGAGGGGGAGGGCTCAGTGAAGCTCCTGGTTGAGGGCAGGGTTGAAGCGGACGAGGTCTTCCCTGTCTCTATAACTCTCAAAGCCGTTGACGAGGAGAACAGGGAGGCGTCCTCGAGAAGGTTTGAGACGAAAACCCCAGCGGTTTTCACCCTGGAGCTGGAGATTAAAAAGGCAGGAGTGTTCAACGTCTTCGTAACCGCTTCAGAGCCCGGAGGCTACAGGATCGATGAAACGCCTGTCGCAAGGGTCAGGGTTAGGGGAGAGCTCTGCGTTGAGAAAACATATCCAGCTACTGAAGCGGAGAGAATGCTACAGCGTGGAGACGTTAAGACGGAGGTTAAAACAATGGTTTTGAATGGAATGATTAGGAAGGGTGCGATAAGCAACCTTAGCGAGGCGTTAGCGGATCTGGGGAAGAACCGGGTGAGGGTTACCGGTAACATCTCGTTTAGAAGCAGCGACGAAGAAATAATCGCCGAGTTCAGAAACGCTGACGCCGCGAAGATAGCGAGGATTGTGGGCTCGATCGGGGTTGAAGACCTCGAAGTAGACATGGAGTTCCAGGGAGTGGGCGCTAACACTCTGTTCCAAGCCAGGACGGCTAAAGCGAGGCTCCTCGACCCGTCCTCACCTCTCTCACCGCTCGTGAAGATAGTGGTTCGCGAGTGCTCGAGGATTTAGAAAGGAGGGGTGGTGTGAAATGCTCGAGAGGGCTCCGCCCAGGAGGCTGAAGGCTGTTTTACAGCCCGTGAGGGCGGTGAAGCCCTACTACATGGTTGTCTGCTACGACTCGGGCAGGCCTATCCTCCGGGCTAAGAGGGTTAGGCCGGAGCATGTTTTGAAATGGTTCCTGTTCAACCAGGTCCTGCTGGACCAGGGCTATGTGGAGATTAGGGAGAAGTCCAACGGGGTTGTCCAAATAGTCTTCAGCAGTTCCGCGGACAGGCACTTCAAAATCTTCCTCTTCCACATCTACAGCGTGTTGAACATTAAGTCGTCGAGCAGGGCGGAGTGCCTCGCAAGGTGCTGGTCAAGTATCGACACGATAAGCCCCGTGGTCGACGCGCTGTGGGAGCTTTCAAGAATGGTTGATGTTAAAAAATTCTCCAGGCTCGCCAGAGGATACTGCTCATGCAGTTGATCGAGAAGTCTTTGGTTAATGAAGTTTTCAAACTGGTTCTCCAACCCCTACTCACCTACAACCCTTATTTAACGCTCTACTACAACCCTTTCTCATCGCCTCCGTCACCTGAGGTGCCGCGTAAGCAATACTTCAACTATGTTCACCAAATAGCCCTAGTGCTCGACGCCATCCCTAGGAGGAGGGTTAAGGTTTTAATCGGGGATGAGGTAGGGCTTGGGAAAACCATTGAGGCTATCAGGATTATCAAGTACTTGTCAACCATTGGCGAGGCCAAGAGGATACTTATAATCGCTCCGAGACAGTTGATAAACCAGTGGCTTCACCGTGAGATAAAGGATTTAATGTATGTTCAAGGGGTTGTAAGGGTTTTATCGCGGAGAAGCATTGAAGCCCTCGCCCAGGAGATCAAGCTGGGGCTCGGCAGGCCCCACGTGCTCCTAGCCCCTCTCGACCTGGTGAAGAGAGGGAGCGAGGACAGGCATGCTCACGGGCGGTTTAAACCATACTACGACCTCGTCAGCAGTGTTGAATGGGATCTAGTGGTCGTTGATGAAGCCCACCACTTAGGCTTCACAAGCCCTCACCCAGTCCTTAGAACCGAGAGGCTGGCACCTCTCTGCGAGAGGGCTAAACACCTACTCCTTCTCTCGGCAACCCCGTCCCGGGGCACGCACAAGGATATGCTGGGCAGGATAACACTGCTGACCCCGGGCCTTAGAGCGAGGATTAGGGGGCTCCTTAGGAATGAGGATCATAGGAAGACCCTGTACGAAAACGTTTCAGAATACATTGTCTACAGGAGGACCAAGGATTTCGTGAACGAGCTCGAGGGGAAGCAGGTTTTCACAAGGCTGACATCCTTCCTCGGCCTCGTGAAGCTTGGCGAGGAGAGAGGGCTCTACGAGGAGCTCGGCGAGTTCGTGGCGAAGCTTTTAAAAACCATGGATCCGTCAGCCCCAGCCATCCTGAAGATCATAGTGTTGAAGAGGGCTTTGTCAAGCCCTCACGCCTTCCTCAAAACCTTTGTAAGAGTCGTCGACAACAGGGCTGGCGGCGGGGATTGGAGGCGGTTGAGCGATAAAATGGTTGAGTCCAGCCCGGACTCCCTTATCGAGAAAGCCCTTGCCACGGCTGTTAGAACGATTCCTGGCGAGCTGAGGGATCAGGCCCGGGAATTACTAACCGGTTTCGCCAGGCTACACGAGGAGGGGGATCCCGGCTTCAAGGCTCTCGCCCACCTCCTGCTCCACGTAGCCAACAACTCCAGCGTCATCCCCAGGGAACTCAAAGGAGACTACATCGTCTTCAGCGAGTACAGGGATACTGTCGATTACTTGTACGACCGGCTGGCAGGGTTTTTCGAGGGGAAAGGGTTCAGGCGTGACGAGGGCTTGAAGAAAGCAGTTATAGGAAAGGTTTTGAAAGAGTATTTTGGAAGAGAGTATGTAAGGGAGGGGGAGAGGGGTCTCACAGAACTCCTCAACTCCTCGATCACAATACTGTCCCGGGATGACACAATCATCTTTCTCGGAAGGATCTCCTCTCAAAACCAGCGAATAGTTTATTTGATCCCAGACCTAGCCGAGGCCGTGGACGATCTCAAGAGAAACAGGGCTTTGAAGGTTCTCGTCAGCACTGACGTGGCTTCCGAAGGCCTCAACATTCAGGAATTCAACATCGTAGTCAATTACGATGTCCCATGGAGCCCTGTGAGGAGGGAGCAGAGGATTGGCAGGGTTTACAGGCTCAGGCAGAGAAGGGATTGCAGCGTGGTCGACCTCGTCAGGGAGTCCACGGTTGAATACGCTTTCTACTCGAAGCTCGTGCTGAAACTCCTCAGCATACTGGAGCAGAAGCTCATGTCCAAGCCTGTGGAAGGCTTGCTCGAACTCTACGTCACGAGGAAGGGGGGCGGGGAAGAATCCCTGGTGGTCTCGGAGAAGACTATTGGCGAGGCTCTGGTCAGTGTTTACGAAAAGTTATACATTGAGGGGAGCCCGGTTGACGAGGCGCTGAGGGATGCCTATCAAGAGTTGATGCATAGGTTGAAAACCTACCGCGATCTTGCAGAGGAGTTGTCGACCAGGCTTCAGGAAGTAGATATAGTTAAGATGTATGTGAAGGATTTAACGGGTTGCAACAGCCACGAGGATTTCGAGGAGATTGTTTCCAAAACCCTGGAGGCCCTGACCCGTAAGAAGATAGCTGAGCCAGCGAGAGCTCTCAGTGAGCTTTACGATGAGCTATTCCAGCAGAACCTGAGCAGGGAATTGCCCACGGTACTCGTCGTAAGGGAGCCGGGGTTCGAAGAGGGTTATCTAGGCATCGTTGACTTCCTCCTCGACGGGGTGAGAAGGTTTTCAACCCCGTTCCTCCTCGTGAAGGCGCGGGGGGAGAAGAAGTTTTTATGGGGGTTGGAAGTTTTGAAGTGGCTTGCAGAGAAGTATGGGAGCGGCAGGCTCAAGCCCTTCACGCTTAAAGGCTATACGGCGCCTGCGGGCGACTCCTTCCGCGACGACGTGCGGGTTTACGCGAATCGGCTAAACTTTTATTTCAAGGAGAGGTTGAGGAGGAGGGAGGAGGGTCTGGCCCGCATCCTGGGCGAGCATCCGGGCAATGTAGGCTTGCTGGAGCCGGTGCTCGGGGACTTGGTCGTGAGGCTTGTAGGTTATCAAAACCTGGAGGAGTACGAGGCGTTCAGGAACACTCTCCCGAGAGGTTTGAGGGACTGGATGGAGGAGGCGAGCATAAACCATGTGGCGGAAATGTATGAGAAGCAGGGTTGCAGAATCCTTGAGAAAAACATCCACGTAGAAGCCCCCTACGACTTGAAAATAGAGTGCACCGACCCGTCAGCAGGACCCCGCACCATCTACGTCGAGGTTAAAAGCCATTTGAAACACGTGTTAGTGGCGGAGCTAACCAGTAATGAGACGGATCTCGCGGAAGCCCACCCCGACGACTACATCGTCTGCAACGTAATGGGGCTGGAGAATAAGGACAGGGAGGCTTGGACAACCCTTTGCGAAGCATACGGCAGGCTCCCCAAGACAATAATAACTGAGACGAGAGAGGAGAAGAGAGCCAGAATATTCTTCCCAACAGGGTAGTCGCTAAGACCGGTCATAAGCGATCAATGATGGTTGTTGAATAAGTATCAGGCATTGGTGACCCGGCGTACACCATCCCGGCTCCCAGTGTTCCCGTAATCCTCTTATATCACGACTCTCTCCACTCGCCGAGCGCTTCTCTCACAGCTGGAACTATTTCAAGTGGTGTAGAGTTGCCGGGGTGTCTGCGACTGCCCGACTTGCAGTATAACCCATATGCTTTTAACAGCGCAAAATCCGTGGGAAGAGGCCTTTGTTGCCTCCACATGATTTCCCATATCCTCCTCAATATACTGCCGTAATCTTGACTAAACATGTAGCAGTGCTTAACCCAATACTTCTTCAACGCCTCCTCACCCAGCCCTACAATAGCTTTCACGAGAGCGTAAGCCTTCCCCCACCCTTTTCCAAGACCTCGTAGGTGTCTTCTCAACCCCATCCCGCGAATTCTTAAGCTGGAGAACTCCATTGCCGAGATAAGTGTAGTGCTTCCCAGTGAAAGGCGTCTCTCCCCAGAGGATTTCCGGCTCAACCTTCTCGAAAGCTTCGACAAGCTCACCAACCATCCTATTCATCACAACGTCTGGGACATATACGTACTTGTTTCTACGATATTCCTCGCAAACACCTCTGCACTAAGCCAGACCAGCCTCCGCCGCTTTGCTGAAAACACCCCCGTTGCTGAGCCTTGCCGGAAGAAGCCGCCTCTTTGTTCCCTATTCCGAGACTCCGCGAGAACTGGCCTAATCGTTGTGAACACGCTACAGCCTCATATGCCTTAACCCTGTGAGGCTTTAACACTAGGCATGGCTGCTTACTCTTAAACCAGGGTATCCGTCCGCGGTAATTTCTTCATCCCTTTCCGGGTCTTTTGGGGGCAAGTTGTCGTCATCTTGTTTCATGATGGTTCAAGACCCTTATATTGCTTGGGAAGAGGGTTTTTCCTACTGGTTTCTGCTGATTTTGCGGAGTTTTTCAAGCGCCTGGTCTGTGAGCCTTATCTTGCTTAATATTTCAAGGGCTTTCTCCACCGCTTCTTCCTCGCTCCCCGCTCTCACGTTTACAACTATGTTTGTGCCTGTAACGTTGACCCTGTATCTTTCGGATCCGAGGAAGAAGTACTTCTCAACCACTATCAAATCCTTCTTGGACACCACTCGGGCATTCACCATGCTCCTTTAAAACTGCCTCGATAGATTCCTTCAAAACCGTGTAAGCATCCCTGAGGCTTATCGGCATAGGCTTAGTGTCAGCTATTACGGGCATGAAGTTCGTGTCGCCAACCCACCTCGGGACAACGTGGAAGTGAACGTGCCCCGGCACCCCGGCCCCCGCCGCCCTCCCAATATTAGCCCCTATGTTGAACCCGTCCGGGTTGAAAGCCCTCCTCAACGCTAGGATGGAGAGGTTGATCAGGCAGAAGACCTCGGTGAGCACGTGAACAGGGAGCTTCTCAGTGCTCGCCTCGTGAGCGTATGGAGCTATCATGAGGTGGCCCGAGTTGTAGGGGTAGGCGTTTAAAGCAATGAAGGAGTGCTTCCCCTTGTAGACCACAAGCCCCTCCTCCTCGCTCACTCTCTGAAGCCTGCAGAACAAGCACTCCTCCTCCTGGTTCCTGGAAACCTTCCTCACGTACTCAAACCTCCACGGGTTCCAGAGAATTTTCAACAAGCACCGCCCGGCGAGCCGTTTAATTAATGATTCACTATCCTCGTTTAATAACTTACCCTCGCATTAAAACTCAGAGGGTGCCGCGTATTGCTCAGCTGGGAGTGGGCATGGATCCTGGAGTACGCTAAGATAGCTTTCACGCTAGCGTTCCTGGCCAGGTTCTCCGTAGAGGACTACAGGAGGAGGGAGGTGGAGGACCCGGAGGTGTACGCGTACGTCGCGGGCTCCGCAGTATTCTACGCCCTGTCAACAGTGATCGTGGTGTTAAACCTCCCCGCGGCGTACGCCGCAGTGTTCACAGCCCTCTCGCTCACCCTAGCCCCAGCGCTCTTCACCCTCCTCTACGTTAAAGGGTTAATGGGGCTGGGCGACGTCTACGTTGCAACAGGCCTCTCCCTGAGCTTCACATACCCGGTGCTCTTCAACGAGACCGGGCTACCGGGAACCCCTGTGACGGCTCCGCCGATAATGCTGATCATACTCTACGCCTGCGCCTCAGTAGTAATCTACTCCATCGGTAAAGCCCTGTACATCGCGGCATGGCACAGGGATTTGCTGAAAGGGTTGAAGCCGGCTGAGAAAATACTGCTCCCAGTGATCGCTAAACCCGTGACCGTTGAAGAATACCTGGGGACAAGGTTCTTCTACCCTTTGACAATAATTGAGGAGGACGGCGGAGCGGTTAAACAGAGGGTTAGACTATCATACGATGTTGAGAAGGAAGACTACAGGGAGCACCAGGCAAGGCTTAAAACCCTGGTTGAGAAAGGAGTCGTGAAGCCTGAAACCCGGATATGGGTGTCGCACGGAATACCCTTCCTAACCCTGATGCTACTAGGCTTCGCGATCTTCATAGTGCTCGGGGACAAGCCTTTAACGATGATCATTCAACGTTAAACAGGGTTGAAGCCTTTTTTTTAAAAAAAAAAAAGCAAATCACTCATTAAAGCCTAGAGGAAGGTCGCAATCGGGATTCCCGGGGAGGCAACCGCCCGCTCCGCCTCTAACCGGGTAGACGTGGTATCTGACGTATAGAGGCGTGAAGCCTTGCCCACCGGTCATGAACAAAGAGTATTTCTCTATAGCAATCCCCGGCCCTGTCGTTGAAACACTATCCCTCGTTATCGTCAACATGAATGAAACAGTGTTGAAGCCTGTTGAAGAGAATGCGAACGAGGTTGATTGAGACAAGACCTCCACCATCTTCCTAGCCGCGTTGTCGGCAACCAGTTGGCAGGCACTCAAGAGGTCCGGCGGAGAGCTCGCTATGCACGCCGCATCCACCACGATCCCTAGTAGGGAGTTCACCGCCTCTGCAAAGAGGCCGGCGCCGTCGGCAACGATGTTCACAATGTTAGTTCTAGAGGCGTTGTAGTAATCCACTGTGTACGGGTAGGTAGGGATCTCGCCGTAATTTTGGAAGTATACAATCCTGGTGTCGGGGACCAAGTAGCTGGTGGCGTTGTATAATATACTATTCAATGAGGTCGCACAGTTATTCCCGGCCACTAAGCCGCCGTCAGCGTTGTAGTAACAAATCCCCCACTGGGACCGGGAGGATATCAGTAGGATCTTGTAGTATGGAATAACCACTGCCACGGGCCTGGCAACCCAGTAGCTGACACCGGTTGATGAATCCGTGAGCTCTGAGAAATGCCATGTGAGCATCAGCTTATCCTCAACATACTCCATGAAAACAGGTATTACGAGGGCCGCGTAGCGCACCCCCTCGTTAACATAGTTGGGCACCAAGGAGAGTCTTATTTGCGCCATATCCGTGCTAACCCAGTAGTACTCTCTCAAGTATCTGACATAGCCCATGTAAGCCACACCGCTGCCCATATACCCGGCGGTGAAGTGGCTGTAGATGAAGCTTACCGTGAAAGACGGGTCGGAGGCTGTGAACGCGCCGAGGCTTATCACAAAGGGCTTCTTAAACTCGAAAATACTGCCGGGTACCATGGAGGGGGACCACTCGAGCACCACGCTACCGGTGAAAGCAACATTGTTAGCAAACTTCGAAACCACCTCATCCATGCTCTGCAAGCCCTCCCGGGCCGCTGAAGCATATACTGTGTTTAAACGATTTCTCACGCTCTCCAGCGTGGGGTACCTGCTCTTGTCGAACAAGTGTATTGAGCCGTAGAGATCTATGAAAGCCTTCCACGTTTGACCGTATACCTGGTCATCGGTCACTCCCGAGGGCTTAGCCACTATCCTGACCCTGTCCCTCCAAAAGCCTGGGGGCTGAGCCGGGTAGTTTAAATAGTTGAATAAGCATCCATCGCCGAGGAGGAAAGTGCAACCAGTGTTAACGTGGGAACCGGCGACGCCTTGGATGCTGACCTCCCCGGGGGCTTTCTTAACGAACTCTGGAGGATCGATCCTCACTAAGTATGGAAAGAGGTCTTTCAGCGAGGGGATCAACACTTTGAGACCACTCCTTAAATGCGCGAACGGATCCCTCAAGGATTCTTCAAAAGCCGCGGTGTAGCTGAGGCCTTTCACGAGCATGTAGTGATGCAGGGATGACACTGAGGCTGTGGAGGCGTAGATGGTGCCGTTGCCGTCCAGTAGCCACAGGTTGATTGAAACCGTGGGAACACCTATCGCGCTGATACCGTGGAGCCTGAACCTCTCAGCTATTGCCCGGCCATCCAAGCCTTCAACCCCCTTGTCAAAAGCAACGTTTAAGCCGATGCTCTGGTAAACCCTTCTCACCGACTCTATCTCTCTTTCAACGCCTTTTTCGAAGCAAACCCTCGCCACGCCTCCATCCTTCACGATCTTGTCCAGCATGACTGAACGTGTCTCCCCGCCGAGCTCCAGCTCAACAACACCCGAATACCTGGCACCGTTGAGCTCCAGGCTCCTGTCAGCCAGAACCAGTTCAACACATTTCGGCTCGCTAGACGCTTCCACGACCAGTGGGCCGATCTTCAATGAGCTTGGGGAACGATTGTCACTACTCAAGGGGATGATTAAGGCGGTGATCAGTAGCGCGGCTATCAGGACTATCACAGAGGATTTCATAAGGTGGTTAAAGCTCAAACCCCTCACCCGTGCATTAAAATGTATAAATCTTGGTCTAAAAACTTATCGTTTTAACACTTTAATGGGAAAATCGTTGGGTTGATCACCGCGCATGAAGGGTTAACCTGCTCGCATATCTTTAACCATCACTCCTATCAGTCTACATTAACTCACAGCATCCCGGGGGCTCAAGCCCCTCCCCGGTCCTTGATCATCCCCAAGGGCCAGGGATGGGTGAGCGCCTGCAACGGAGCAGTATGCTGTAGTTTCAAACAAACTGGGGTGGTAGAGTCGGGCAGAGAAGGGGCCTACATTTCCTCGGAGTCCCTTATCCCCTCCTCGGTTATAACGAAGACTGCCTCGCCCTCTGGGAGGTGGGGCGCGTCCACCACTCTCGCGATCCTCTTGTTGCCCTTAGACCTTCTCAACTGCACCCTCACGCCCGGGGTGTGCGCCAGCACGTGCCCCCCGACAGCTGTCGTCGGATCCCCGTAGAAGACGTCGGGCCTCGCCATGACCTGGTTTGTGACAACCACCGCTATGTTGAAAGCCTCGGCAAGCCTCATCAACTGATGCAGGTGTGCGTTAAGCTTCTGCTGCCTCTCAGCCAGGTGCTCCCTGCCCGGGAACTCGGCCCTGAAATGGCTTGTAACGCTGTCCACGACGACGAGCCTCACATCGTTCTTCGGGACGAAGGTGAATAGGTCGTCTATTATTGAAACCTGGTGGTCGCTGTTGTAAGCCCTCATGTAGAATATGTTGTCCATGACCTGGTCGGGCTCCAGTCCAAGCCCCCTCGCCATCGCCTCAATCCTCTCCCACCTGAAAGTCCCCTCGGTATCAACGTACACCGCCTTCCCGCTCAAACCGCCTCTCTCGGGAGGTAGTTGAACGTTAACGCTGAGCTGGTGGCATATCTGGGTCTTGCCGCTACCGTACTCCCCGTAGAACTCTGTTATAGTCTTGGTCTCAATCCCGCCGCCGAGCAGGTCGTCGAGGCTCTTGCTCCCAGTGGTGATCTTCTTAATGTTAAGCCTTTCAAGCTTAACCTCCCGCGCCGTCTTAAAGGTTATGCCGAGGGCCCTCCTAGCGTTCTCGATAACCTTCTGCAGAGCCGTGGGCGGTATGCCTGTTTTCTCAGCGAGCTCGTCAACCCTCGCGACAACCACTGTCCAGGCCGAGGAGTATCCCGCTGCCTCCAGCTTATCGGCTATCGCCGGGTTCACGCCGGGGATGTCCCTTATGGATAAAACCCTTACCTCCCCCTTACCAGTTGATTCACGGCTCAAAAATCCACACCCAGTTATAATAATGGTTTAAAAACTGGTTTAAACCTCACGCTATTTTAAACCCCTTCAGCAATAATAGTGCCTTAAAAGGGTGGACTCGTTGAAGCTGTTATTAATCCACTCGAGAACATTCCAGTACACTCCTATAGAGCCGGCCGTCGAGGAGCCTGAGCCCCTGCCCGAGGGGGCCGGGGAGGAGAGGTTTGAGAACGCCCTAGTAGTCTTCGCTACGGTTGAAAACGGCGATGATTCAAGCGTTGCGGAGAGAGCGAGGGATGAGATACTAGGGGTCGCCGAGCAGGTGAAGCCCTCCGTTATAGTGCTCTACCCTTACGCACACCTTTCAAGCGACCTAGCCCCGCCTTCAGTAGCTATGAGCGTGCTCGAGGATCTCGGGGCGAAGCTGTCCACAACCTCCAAGATACCTGTTCACAAAGCACCTTTCGGCTGGTATAAATCCTTCAGGATCGAGTGCCTCGGCCACCCGTTGAGCGAGCTCTCCAAGACGGTTAGGAAAACAGGGGCGGTGGGGCAGAAAAGGGTTGTTGAGAAGAAGTTCTACGTCATGACTCCCGATGGAGGCCTCCACGACCCAGCATCCTTCGACTACTCGAACTACCCTGAGCTGAGAATCCTGGTTGACAAGGAGGTTTTCGGCAGGGAGCTTGAAGGAGGGGAGAACAGGGTTAACGACTACTGCCGCAAGTTCGGGTTTGAATGGGAGCCTATGAGCGACCACGGCCACATGAGGTATGGGCCGCACGGGGTAGTAATGGTGGAGTCCGTCTTCAGGTATTCGTGGAAGGTTGCCAACGAGCTTGGAATACCAGTGTTCAAGGTGATGGGGACCAACATGTTCAACCTGAAGGAGAGGCCGGTTTACGAGCACGCGGAGCTCTTCGGCGACAGGCTCTACGAGGTCGGGCTGGACGAGGACAGGTTCGTCCTCAGGTACGCTGCATGCCACCAGCAGTTCGCAATGCTCAGGGACTGGGTGATGAGCTACGGCCACCTCCCCTTCGGCGCTTTCGAAGTAGCAGACAGCTACAGGCTCGAGCAGAGGGGCGAAGTAGCGCTCTGCTTCAGGCTGAGGAAGTTCTACATGCCCGACCTGCACATCTTCAACAAGAACCTGGAGGAGGCTGTGAGGGTTTCGAGGATTGTTCAGGAGAAGATCCTTGAGGAGGCCGGGAAGCTGGGGAGGAAGTATGTTGCACTCTACAACGTGACGTCAGACTTCCTCGAGAACCATAGGCAGGAGTTGCTCGAGTTCGTGAAAAGGGAGAACTACCCGGTGCTCCTAGCGGTTGTCCCGGGAGGGATATACTACTGGGTGTTGAACGTTGAATACCATATAATAGACAACTTGAAAAGGCCGAGGGAAATAGCCACCTTCCAGATAGACGTAGGGAACGGGAGAAGGTTCAACATAACGTTCGTGAATGAGAAAGGCGAGAAACACCACCCGGTGATAATCCACACCGCTATACTGGGAGGCGTTGAAAGATATATCTACATGATACTTGACACTGCCGCTGTCGCGGAGGCGAACGGGCAGACTCCCTACATCCCAACCTGGATAAGCCCCATCCAGGCGAGAATAATACCTGTCTCCAAGGAATACGTTGAGCACGCGTTGAAGATAGCAGTGGAGCTTCAAAACCAGGGGTTCAGAGTAGACGTTGACGACAGGGATGAAACGCTCGGGAAGAAGATAAGGGATGCTGGGAGAGAGTGGATACCGTACATCGTGGTCGTGGGCGAGAGGGAGGTTAAAACCAATACCTTAAACGTAAGGATAAGGAGGAGTAATGATCAAAAAGCCATGAGCCTCGAGGAGTTCGCGAGAATACTGAGAGAGGAGACCAGGGGATACCCCCTGGTTGAGCCAACAATGCCGCTGAGGCTCAGCCAGAGGCCGCTCTTCTCCTACAAGCAGTAGCTGTTTTAA
>Ga0081519_100099_pt1 | contig 16749 bp, 15 predicted proteins | sample ConSprmetagenome_FD_70987 | JGI IMG/M metagenome (GOLD analysis project Ga0081519, IMG submission 70987) | Hot spring microbial streamer communities from Conch Spring, Yellowstone National Park, USA - C T=80-84 v2 (version 2) | ecosystem: Environmental > Aquatic > Thermal springs > Hot (42-90C) ...
TATAAAGGCTCTGTCTATAAGTGTGATATCTCTGTGTTAAGTATTCAGCTTCCTTTGGATGTCTAAGGTCTATGATTAGGGTGTTTGGGTCGCCTTCCTTCATCCTTTTTAGAACTTCGTCCCATTCAATCTTCTGAAAAAGCCCCTTTATTAAATTGTCTGCAACATGGGCGGTATCGTGTATAGGGTCAAGGGCTGAGTTAAAGGGTGGGGAATAGGCAAGCTCAAGGTTCACTAAATCTTCAACGAGGGGCTTATAAGGTAGGATGCTTGATATGGCATGAAGCCTTGCCAGCGTCCCATCTGTTGCCGGTCCAACTGCTTGAAAGCCAAGGACCCTCGTTGTCTTTTTATCGTATATTAGGGCGTAGTAAGCATACTTAGCATCAGGATAGAAGTGGCTCCTCTCCGTTTGATTGTTTAAAGCATAATCTGCCGAAAACCCTTCAGCCAAGGCTTGCTTGATAGTTAAACCAACCCCGCCCACCGCAAGGTCAAAGCACTTCATGATAAAGGCACCTACCGTACCTGGAAAAGTGGCTACCCCTCCAGCGATGTTTGTTCCGATAACCCTTCCCTGTCTGTTAGCAAGGCTGCCAAGGGGCATAACCACTTTTTTACCTGTAATCAAATGTTTAATCTCGATGCAGTCTCCTCCGGCGTAGATGTCTGGGTCTGAGGTTTGGAGCCTATCGTTGACGATTATTCCCCCAGTCTGAGGTGAAACAAGAAGCCCAGCCTTTTTGGCAAGCTCGCTGTTTGGGCGAACACCAACCGCCATTAGCACAAGGTCTGCAGAAAAGAACCCCTGCTCAGTCTCAACCCCCACAACTCTTCCATCCTTTCCCTTAATCTCCTTTATCCTTGCGTTGAGGACAAGATTTACCCCCTTTTCCCGAAGATGATTTTCTACTATCCTTGCGGTAAAGTAATCTAAGCTCTGAGGCAGGACCTGAGGAAAGGATTCAAGCACTGTAGTATCAAGTCCCCAAAGGTCGGAAAAAGCTTCAGCCATCTCAAGCCCGATGTATCCTGCGCCGATTACCACTACCTTTTCCACTTCGCCCTTAGCTATTTTCTCCTTTATCTCAATGGCAGAACGGAGGCTTGAAATGGTATACACACCCTTTAGGTCAACACCAGGAATGGGTAAAACCTTAGGAACAGAACCCGTTGCTATCACAAGCTTATCGTAGGAGATTTCATCAGTCTTTCCTGTCTCTAAGTATCTAACTTTTAGGACCTTTCTTTCTCGGTCTATCTCCTCAGCAAGGGTCTTTGTAAGAACCGTTAGCCCCTTTGCTGAGGTAAAGAATTTTTCGTCTCTTACCACATGAAAGGAAGTTTCTCTTAAGGCGTTCTCTGTGGCTACATCCCCGGAGACATAATAAGGAATCCCGCAGGCACTATAAGATATTAAATCGTTCTTATCTATAAGGATGACCTCAGCATCTGGTCTTAGCCTCTTTACTCGGCAGGCTGCCTTTGCCCCACAAGCATTTGCCCCAACCACAACCACCCTCATCGCCTTCTCCTCTCTAAACATCTAAATTTTAACATAAAAAGACATTCTATCACCATTTTTAGACAACAGTGCCCTCCTATTGCGGTATAGGAAAGCACGGTTTGCCCTCAAAAACTTGTTGTAGGAATAACCGGTCGATTGCTTGTTCAAAAAAAATATTTATAAATATAATTTATGTCATTATGAAAAAAATAACCATTGCTGCCCCTGGACCGCTGAAACACAAATTCATTGCTGAAGGACTAAACTACTATCAAACCTTGATAAAGCGATTTGTTATCCTTGAGGTCAAACTCCCTAAGTTAAAAGGAAGCTATTCTGACCCTGAGAAAAGAAAAAGAGAAGAAGAAGCTTTAATCTGGAAAGCTCTTGAAGAAATTCCTGCTCAAAGGAGATTTATAGTAGTCTTAGATGAACGAGGAAAGGCTTTAAAAACGGAAGAATTCGCTAAGTTTCTTGAAGATAAGCTTTCCCTTGATAAGGAGCTAATCTTTGTTGTCGGTGGTCCGGAGGGTCTTTCGGAAGGTCTAAAACATAAGGCAGACTTTATGTTAAGCCTCTCCTCTCTTACCTTAAATCATGAGCTAGCTCTGCTTGTCCTTGCAGAAGCCCTATTCCGAGCTTTAAGCCTTATGAAAGGTCATCCCTACCATCGATAGGGCTTTAACTGAAGGTTTGCCGAACTAGCAACAGTCCGGTAGCCCTGGCTTAATTTCATTTTTAGGCTAAACAAATTTGAAGTTCTTTAGGTTTATTTTTAGCACCGGCTGTATATCTCTTACCGATAACCGCAGGGATCGTAGGCATACCAAAGGCTTTTTCTACAATCTTGCTCCTCTTATGAGCCCTTTCTACATCAACCTTATCCGCTTTAACTGACACCTCAGCTACAACTAAAACTTTTTTCTGAGGCTCTACTCTTAAGTATCCTTCAGCTACTAAGTCAACGCTAAGCGCCTCATCCCTTTCTTCTTCGGTGATCCTTCCGGCATCAAGAGCCTCATCAAGCTGCTCAGCTATGATGGCCTTATCTAAAACTTTACACTTTCTTATGAGCTTCCCTAAGTAAGCCGGAGCATTCTCTCTCACCTTACGCTCAAAATCGCTTCCTTTTAAATCGGCTACATCGTTTTTCAAAGTTCTAACATCTTCCTTCAAAGTTCTAACATCTTCCTTCAAAATTCTAACATCTTCCTTCAAAACCTCTACATCAGACTCAACCTTGGTTAATCTTTCATCAATTTTATCTACCCTTTGCTTTAGCTCTTTTACCTCATCTTTTAACCCTTTCATTTCCTGCTCCAATCTATCTACACGGTCGTTTAGGTCCTTAAAATCCTTCTGCACAAACCGTTCAAACCGTTGAGGAAGCTTAAGAAGGTCGGAGGTAAGAATGAGCTTTCGTAGTTCTTCAAGCCACATAGGCTCGGCTTTTAAAACATTCAACAAATCCTCAAAGGTGCGGATCTCATACCTTGCTTGCATACCCCAAAACGCTCCTTTTTAAAAAAATCTGTTTTTCAACCATTTTGTGAGAATATTTTAGAAAACCTATCGAATAGCCTCCGAAAATATAAAAAAAGGGAAGGGGGGAGACCCCCTTCCCTTTAGGCTTAACTTAGAGCTTAAGCTCTTATCTCAAGAGCTGGAGGACAAGCTGGGGCAAGGTGTTAGCCTGAGCAAGCATGGCTATTGTTGCCTGCATACGGATCTGGTAGGTGGTAAACTCGGACATCTCTTTAGCGTAGTCGGTGTTCCGGATGACAGATTCTGCTGCCTTGGTGTTGTCGTAAGCCACCTTCTGGGCGTCAAAGATGGACTGGAGGTTGTTCATCGTAGCACCGATCTGAGCCCTTATATTGTCAACCGTCCTCAGAGCCATCTCAGCAATGAGCATGCTAACCTCAGCCCCTTCGTTAGTGGTAACATCTATAGAATAAAGGTTCTTAAACTGGGAACCAGTATTAGACCCAATAACGTAATCACCCAACCCTGTGTCTGGTAAGTCTGCAGAGAAAGCAGTATCCCTTGCGATGTAAAGGTCGCCCACCTTGGCAGCTGCTGCCTCTGTTCCAGTCACTGAACGTACTATGCCTGCAGACTTGCCTGAAAGGTCATTTATCAACTGATGAATATTAATCGTAACCTCGGCAGCGTCAGTTTCGACGGTAACACTAAGCCCAATGGTATATCCCTGAGAGGAGGTTAAGACAAGCCTGTTCCCAGACCTTGAGGCAGAAAGGTCCGCCCCTGCGGTAGCAGCAGCCCTGTTTATCCTCTCAATCAATTCATCCAAGGAGATTCTGGTGTCTAAACCAGTTAGGCTAAATGATATCCCGCCGACATAGAAGGTAAGGGTTGCTGTTCCGGAGACATTAGCTATGGCGGTGTATTCCTCGCCAACGCTAACATTAACCGCCTTGGCTTTAAAACCAATGTCTCCAAGCTTTGAATTTACCTCATTTGCTATAACTCCAGCATCTAAAAGGTATGTATCGCCAAACTTAGAGCTTGCATTAACAACTCTGTCACCTATTCTCACTGTTAGAGCTGAGTCGCTATATATATTAGTAAGGTCCCCAATACTTGTCGCAGAGGTTTTAAATCCGTTTGTGTTAATCAGGTGAGCACCAAGGTTTTGAGCCCTCACATCGGCTATGGAGATGTATACCGTTTGCTCCATCCTCGGTCCATAGTGGATAAACTTATCCTTAAAAGTTCCATCAAGGAGCCTAATCCCATTATACTCGGTGTCTGTGCCGATCTTCTGAATGGCGTCAACGAAGTTCCTGATTTCCTGCTGGAGAGCTGATCTGGCAACTGGGTCGTTGATGTCGTTAGCTGCGTTCTGAGCCCGCACGTAGATCTCCTGAAGCTTATCAAAGATCTGAGCTGTTGAAGCTTCAGCGATCTGCAGGGCTGAAATACCAGTTTGAATGTTTCTGTTGCCCTGCTCATAAGCCCTAGCTACCGTGCTAAGCATGTCAGCGATAAACATACCCGCAGAGTCATCGGCAGCGGTCAAAATCCTTACTCCTGTAGAGAGCCTAAGTAAGCTCTTCGTCATTGCCCGCTCGTTTCTCACGAGCGCAGTGTGGGTTTGAGCTGCTGCTTCGTTGAAGTTAATCTTTACCGCCATGGCTGCACCTCCTTTTGTTTTTTTCTTTTCCGTTTTCTGTATATTCTTATCGACGAAATTATTAAAAACTTAAATGTAAGGGGGCTACCTGAAGACGTTGTCCCGAAGGAAGTAAAGGATACCTTGCTATTGCTCGGCAGGACAAGAAAAGGAGGCTCGGTAGAACAGATGGACCTCCCCGAGCCGTCGGGTGTGAGGTTTTTCCCTACTCTTCTACCCATCTTGCTAAAATTTAAAATTAGGTTTATTTTAATTCTGTAGCCTTTGGGCGGTTAGCTCAGTGGTAGAGCGCCATCCTCACACGGTGGATGTCGGAGGTTCGAATCCTCCACCGCCCATTTATTACTAAAAAATCCCTCGCGGGAAGAAAGGATAGGCTTCCCGCCAAATTGGCCAAGGGGGTTTAGTTATGTTTGAACTACCAAAGGTAAAACGCTTTCGCCGTTGGGAAACCCTGTTCATCATCCATCCAGACAGGGTTGAAGAAAAGCAAAACATCTTAGACAAGCTTCAGCAGATCATTGAGAGCAAGGAGGGAAAAATCCTAAAGCTTGAAGAATGGGGTATGCGAAAGCTTGCCTATCCTATCGCCAAGAGAAAGACTGGCTATTATGTTTTTGCTGAGTTTTATGGGCTTTCCGACCTTCCGAAGGAGCTTGAAAACTTTTTCCGTATAGATGAAAGGGTGATAAGATACATAGTGGTTAAACTTGATGATCGGTATGTGCCTGAAGCTCAGGCTCAAGCTTAATCAGAGCAAAAGGGGGTGAAAGATATGGAAAATCAAGTTACCATTCAGCGGAGATTTTTCCCTAAGAAAAAGGTTTGCAAATTCTGTGCAGACCCAAACCTGGTTATCGATTACAAAAACCCTGAGGTTTTGAAGCCTTTTCTTAATGAAAAGGGCATGATCATTCATCGCAGGCAAACCGGCACCTGTGCTTATCATCAAAGAAGATTGACCACCGCCATCAAAAGGGCAAGGATTATGGCGCTTCTTCCCTTTGTGGCTGATATTGAGCTTGAATAGGAGGTTGCAGGATGGAGGTCATACTCAGGACAGATGTGCCAAAGCTTGGTAAAGCTGGAGACATTGTCAAGGTTAAGGACGGTTTTGCTAGAAATTATCTCTTGCCTAAAGGGTTAGCCATACCTGCTAATCAAAAGACCATCAAAGCCTTGGAAAACCAAAGAAAGATTATCCTTGCTAAGGCTGAAAGGGAACGAAAGAAAGCTCAAAGCCTTGCGGAGAAGCTTACTGGGCTTACTCTTACCTTTTATCGTAAGGTTATAGAAGGAGACAGGATCTATGGTTCCATTTCAGCTCAGGATATAGTCAAAGCCTTAGAGGAGAAGGGATTGAGCCTCGAAAGAAGGTTTGTTCTGCTTGATGAGCCGATCAAACAGCTTGGCACCTATGAAATACCCATCCGTTTAGGACCGGGTGTAGAAGTAAAAATCAAACTGGAAGTCATAGAAGAGAAGTAACACCTTTATTTTTGATGGCTAAACGAAAAAGCTCTTCTGTTAAAGCTTTGCCAGTAGGTCTCCCTGAGGGGGTGCTTCCCCCTCAGGATGAGCAGGCAGAAAAGTATGTTCTGGCCTCAATTCTCGTTGACCCTTCATCCATCGTTAAGGTCGTAGACCTTCTTAAGCCAGAAGACTTTTACTATCCTGTCAACAAAGAGGTCTATCGAGCCATGCTTTCCCTCTTTGAAAGGGATGAGCCCATCGATATTGTTACCCTCTATCATGAATTGGAAAAGCTTGGAACTCTTGACCGAGTTGGTGGAGCGGTTTACCTTGCAGAATTAGCAAAGCTTCTTCCAACTTCCTCTCACATCGTCTACTATGCGAAGATCGTCAAGGAAAAAAGCATCCTCCGGGCGATAATCGAGCTAGCAAACGACCTGATCTACAAGGTCTACTTTTCTGGCGAACCCTCCCATGAGCTCTTAGCCTATGCCGAAAAGGTCCTTTTTGACCTTGCGTACTATGGAAAAAAAGAGACCTTTGCTCCCATAAAAGAGGTCATTAAGGGGACGATCAAAGCTCTTGAGCAGGTCTATCAAAAGGGAGATTTAATCACTGGCTTGCCTACAGGCTTTGTAGACCTTGACCGCTTGACTGCAGGCTTTCAGAAAGGAGACCTTATCATCCTTGCTGCAAGACCGGGCATGGGTAAAACCGCCCTTGCCCTTGATATAGCAAGGGGGGCAGCAAAGCTTTCAAACCTTGGTGTAGCCATTTTCTCTCTTGAGATGAGCAAAGAACAGCTTGTCTCAAGGATGCTTTGCGCAGAGGGCAGGGTAAACTTTCATCGCTTTAGAACCGGTCAACTTGAACCTCAGGAATGGCAAAGGATCATCTCAGCGGCAAACACCCTAAGTCAACTTCCCATCTTTATTGACGATACAAGCTCCTTAAACATCCTTGAGCTTAAGGCTAAAGCAAGAAAGGTTATGAAGGAAAGCCCCTTAGGGCTTATCATCGTTGATTACCTTCAACTCATGAAGAGCTTAGAGAGAAAAGAGAGAAGGGAGCAGGAGATCTCTGAGATTTCAGCAGGGCTTAAGGCTTTGGCTAAGGAGTTTAACGTTCCTGTTCTTGCCCTTTCTCAGCTCAATCGTAAGGTCGAAGAAAGACCGGACAAGCGCCCCCAGCTTGCCGACCTCAGAGAATCAGGTGCCCTTGAGCAGGACGCCGATGTGATCCTCTTCATCTACCGGGATGAGGTTTACAACAAAGAAAGCCCCGAGAAGGGAATTGCCGAAGTCATCATTGGAAAACAGAGAAACGGTCCAGCAGGCGTGGTGGTGAAGCTTGCCTTTCTTTCTCAGTACACTACCTTTGCCAATCTCGAGAGAAACCCTTAGCTCTTAACCACTAACACCGGAACTTCAGATAAGCCTACTACCTTTTCGGTTACGCTTCCGAGGAGGAACCTCTTAATTCCTGATTTTCCAGAAGACCCCATGACGATCAGATCAATACCCCTCTTTGCTGAAAAATCAACAATGATTTCGTGGGGAACTCCATTCTCTATGCTTGAAAAAAAGGATATGCCTTCGAGCTCGCACCTTTTGATAAGAGCCTCCTGAGCTGAAGCCAAGGCTTTCCTCTGAGAATCGATAAACCTTTCTAAAGTCTCAATAAGATGTGAGACCTCAGACTCTAAGACAATTGGTTCAACTTCAACGACGGACAAAAGATTGAGCTTTACAGAAAAAACCTTGGCAAGTTTTATCGCCTTATACCCAGCCTTCTGCGCTGGACCTGAGCCATCGGTAGGAACTAACAGGTTCTCAAGCCTGAAGGAGGCTGTCTTAGGAACAATTAGAACATCAACTGAGCTTCCAGCAAGGAGTTTGTAAGAGGTGCTCCCGAGCAAGGCTTTTGCTAAACCTGTCTTCCCAGTTTTCCCGGAAACTATAAGCTCGCACCCTTCAGTTAAGGCACAATCAATGATCTCAGTTGCCGGGTCTCCTTTGCGAACAAGGGTTGAGATATCCGCGCCAAGTTCGCTCGCTATGGCTTCTGCTTTTTTAAGAATGCTTTCTGCCCCTTTCTTAAAAAGGTCCTCCATACCAAGAAAGAGGGAAAGGGCGCTTGATACCTCACCTTTTAATTGAACAACCGTCAAGGCAAAAACCTCAGCTTTTAGCATTTTAGCAAAGTTTATGGCATACCTTAAGGCGTTAAAACTTTCCTCCGAGCCGTCCAAAGCTACTAAGATTTTTTGATAGAGAGACATGACTTCCCCCTTTAGGAGCTTATTGTTGAAAAATTTTTAAAAATAAACAGCCTAAGGTCAAGCTTAAAATATCGTGATTTTTCTTTTTCATAAGAGAATTTTAGAAATATTAAACACCATGTTCATTAATCAATAAATTTTACGGTCTTTAATAATATATTTCAGGTTTGGTCAATTTCACCCTTGTTAAAAACCTAAGAGCTTTTACATTTAAACTAGCTAAAATAAAGAAAAGGAGGTTTTGGATGCTAAAAACTCAATCCTTTGCTCGGAAAATCAGTCTTTATTTTTTTCTTATTGTTTTAGTGCTTATGACCATCGGAGGCATTTTTTACATATTTCAAGAAATTTTGCTTCTAAAGACCGAGAAAAAGATAATTTTTTTGAGGGAAGTTCGAGAAAATCTTGAGAAAGTTCGTCATGAGCACTTAAAATGGAAAGTCACTTTATTGACTAAAATCTTGAGTAAAGATTGGATTAACATTAAAACCGATCCTTCAGTTGAAATGCTAATTTCTTTAAAAGAAAAGTTTAAGCATCCAAGGCTTTCAGAGGTTGAAGAAATCGGAAAGCAAATGAACGAGGTAGTGGCTAAGATTTCATCTGCTAAAACCTTGGAAGAAGTATTTGATTATTGGAATGACTTTAAAAAATATTCAAAACCCTATCTTTGGGAGGGTTTAGAGACTTTAGTGAAAGATGTAATAAAATTAGAAGAAGAGGAAAGAAAAAATTACAGGGAAACGAAACGGATATCTCAAACAGTTTATATCTTGGTTATTACACCTCTTTTGTTTATTTTAATCCTTTTACTTTTAAGGTTCATAGAAGGACAGATAAAAGAGCCCATTTTAAGGGTTGAAAATGTAACCGAGGCTATGTCTCGTGGGGACCTAACGGTTGAGGCTAAGATAGATAGACAGGATGAATTTGGTCAGATCCTTTCAGCAATCAATAGGGTGCAGAAAAGTTTTAAGGAATTGATTAAAATTGCCCAGAAGAACGCAGAAGAAATGGAAAAGTTTGTGCAAGAATTTTATGTTTCTCAACTCACCGTTTTTCAAGAGATGATTAAGTCGGCTCAAAATTCTCAGAAGATCCTTGAGCAAGCAAGCCTCGTCGTCATGACCATTGAAGAATCAGCCACTGCAACAAACGAGATAACTAAAGCCATCGATGAGATAAGCAGAAACACCACTATGGCTTCAACCATAAGTAAAGAAGCAGTAAGCAAGGTGCAAGATAGCCAAGAGGTCATGCACAGGCTAAAGAACATTGCGGAAGAGGTGTCAAGCGTCATTGAATTAATATCTAACATCGCTGAGCAGACAAAGCTTTTGGCTTTGAACGCCTCCATTGAGGCGGCAAGGGCAGGAGAAGCGGGAAAAGGATTTGCGGTCGTTGCCAACGAAGTAAAAGAGCTTGCTAAAAGGGTGAGCGATGCTACTGCTGAGGTCGCGGAAAAGCTTTCTAAAATTCAAGCGGAGACTGAGGTTGCTGTTAAGGCAACAGACTTAGTAGCTGAAATTGTAAAAAGGATCGAAGATATAGCCACTATGATTGCTGCTGCCGTCGAAGAACAAACCATTGCCATCAAAAACATTGCCGACCAGATAAACTTAACCAAGGATACTGCAAACTACATGGCTAAAAGCGCTGAAGAAACTTACAAAACCGCTACCTCGATCGAAGAAATTGCAACTCACCAAATGGAAAAAGTAGAAGAGTTAAAGAATTTGACAGAAAGCTTAAAGCAGGTATTAAGAAGGTTTAAAGTATAGCCCTTCTAGCAAGGTAGACTTTTACTTCCTCAACATCATTGGGCAGAACTTCAACCCTTTGAGGAAGATGCTTTAGCCTTTCGAGCTCTTCAGGAAGCTTAAAGCTTTGGCCGATGGCTTTGCTTACCGTTTCCGGAAACTTGGCCGGATGAGCCGTTGCCAAGCAAACCATCGGATAGCCATCCCTAAAACTTAACCCAGCTTTTACCCCAACAGCAGTATGCGGGTCTAAAACATAACCATACCTCTTATAAAATTCAGCTATGCATTGAAGGGTTTCCTCATCGGAAACGCTCCTTGCTAAAAAGTCTTCTTGAGCACGCTTTATCTCCTCTTTGGAGAATCTTAGGGTTTTCTCTTTAGCAAAGGTCTGCATGAGGTTTTTCACCCTTTCTCCATTTTCGTTGTAAAAATAGTAAAGGTAGCGCTCAAAGTTGCTTGCCACTTGAATATCCATAGAGGGGCTTAAGGTTGGTTTGACATTTCGGACGGAATAATCCCCGGCGTTAACAAACCTTGCGAGAATGTCATTTTCGTTCGTGGCAAGAATAAGTCTTTCAATTCGTTCCTTCCCGAGCATCCTTCTTGCTACATAGCCAGCAAAGATGTCCCCAAAGTTTCCTGTTGGCACAGAGAAACGAAGGCTTTTTTTCCTTTCTAACTCTGAAACTCTGAAGTAGGCATAAAAATAATAGATTATTTGAGGAAGAAGCCGTGCCCAGTTGATGGAGTTTACCGCGGTAAGGCGGAACTTTTTCTTAAAGGGAAGGTCCATAAAGATAGACTTAACGATGGCTTGGCAGTCATCAAAGGTTCCTTGGATAGCAAGGTTGTGGATGTTTTCGTCTAAAACCGTCGTCATCATAAGCTCCTGAATGAAAGAAACCCGTTTGTGGGGATGGAGCATAAAAAGGGCGATGTTCTTCTTTCCTTTCACACCGTAGATGGCTGCAGAGCCAGTGTCGCCAGATGTTGCGCCAAGAATGTTTACCTTAAGCCCTTTTTTCTCTAAAAGATACTCAAGGAGGTTCCCTAAAAACTGAAGGGCAATATCCTTAAAGGCAAAGGTTGGTCCATGAAAAAGTTCTAAGATGTAAACATCTCCTACCTTGATAACAGGGGTAACCTCTTTGGCTCTAAAGGTTTGATAAGAGGCGTAGACTAAAGCCCTTAAGTCCTCTTTCGGTATATCGTCTATAAAGTAGGTAAAAAGCTTAAAGGCAAGCTCTTGGTAAGATAGTGGTCTAAGCTCTTCAATCTCCTTTTCAGAAAGAACAGGGATTTCCTCCGGGACGATTAATCCACCATCTTCAGCCATCCCTTCAAGCACAGTCTCAGAAAAGCTTAACCCTTCAACCTTGCCTCTGGTGCTCTTATACTTCATGTCTCACCTCAATAACCCTTAGTCTTTATCACCTCAAGACGGTTTTTCATCTTATCTAAAAGTAGTCTAAGGTCTGCTTTCAAATCTTCCAAGGTGCGATGCTGTTTTTGATAGATTTTCTGAAGTTCAGAAAGCCAAAACTCAACGCATTCTCTCTCCCTCTGCACAAGCTTCTTCTGAACCTCTTCTTTTAGCTTTGCTAAAAGCTTGGGGTCAATTCCCTCCATCTTTTGCCTCCCTATAACTCTATCACCAGCAAATCTTCAGCTAGGATCACTTCGCCGGAATAGTGCTTCTTTATAACTTCAACCGGCACGGGCTCGCTATGGGGGTAGAGATGAGATATGAGAATCCTTTTTACTTTGCTAAGCATGGCAATCCTTGCCACATCCTCTGGTCCAAGATGTTGAGGAACATATACCCCATCTCCGTTTGCACACTCAAGGATAAGAAGGTCTCCCCCTTCCGCAAGCTTAATTAAGCTTTCAGTATACCCTGTATCCCCAGAATAGATTAAGCTCTTTCCCTTAAACTCAACCCTTAGGGCTAAGCTTTCTGGATTGTGGTTGACCTTAGCTGTCTTTAGCCTAAAACCCTTTAGCTCAAATTCATAGAAATCTGTATCAGGAACGAGGAAATACTCTATCAGTCCCTCCTTTGGCTCAACCCAAGAACCAAAGGCAGCCTTCAAACCTTCATGGAATCTTGCAAAGCTTTCATGGGCGATCAAAAAGACCTTATCAAGGCGGGTGTAGCCAAGGTTGTAGCGAGTGGCAAAGAGGAAAGGTATGAGGTCTGTTACATGGTCGGGATGAAAATGGGAGATAAATATCCCTGAGATGTCGTTTAAAGTAAAACCAAGCCTTATCAACTGTCTTAAGCTTCCCGGTCCAAGGTCTAAAAGAAAATGAAACTCATCAAGGCTTAAAAGATAGCTCGGCGCAGAACGCTCAACCCTAAACCAACCCGTGCCAGAACCAAGTACGGTTAGCCTCATAGGTTAAGCTCCCTTTTTAGCCTTTCAAACTCATCGGTAGAAAGCTTGCTCCTTGCCTCATCTAAAAAGACCTTAGCCACCTCTTCGTTCTTTCTAAGATTTAGATAAAGCCAAGCAAGGTATAAGCTTGCCTCTCCATCCCTTTCAGGGCTTGCAAGAAGCTGAGAAAGAAGGCTTAAAGCCCTGTCATAGTCCCCTTGTCTAAAGTAGATTTTGCCAAGGATAAGAGCTTCTTTCGGGCTTAGGTCTTCCTTCCCTGCTAAAATTTCTAAGATGTCTGAAATTTTTCCTTGGTCAAACAAGAACTGAATGAGCCTTTGTCTTATGGGTTTGTTTCCTGGGTCAAGAAGATAAGCCTTACACAGATGATACTCCGCATACGAGAGATTACCTTTGGCAAGGTAGACAAGCCCAAGGTTATGATGAACCATCGGGTCTTCCCTTATGCATCCGCAGAGCTTACTTCTAAGAAGCTTCTCTGCGGTGTCAAGGTCGGAAAAAGTATAGTAAATGCTTGCTAAGCTTAAGGTAAGCTCAACGGGTTGAAGGGTGTAGTCTTTGGCTATTTCATAAACCTTTTTAGCAAATCCTAAATCTTCAAGCTCGTAGATGATGTCACCAAGAACATGTAGGCTAAATCCTTCAACCTCTTTAAGCATAAGCCCAGCTCTCTTCGCATGTTCAAAGGCTGAAAGGGCAAGCAAAAAGGGAGAAAAACGACAAAAAGGCTCCTCCTTAAGCTTTTCTCCCGAAACAAACCCAAGGATGGCGCCTTGGGGAAGGTCCTCTTCTTTTAAAGAGAATCCTTGAGCGACCCGAAGGACATAGTAATATTCCTTTCCTTCTTCCTTTAAAATTATTTCCTCTTTAAGCTCCTCATCAAGCGGAAAAGAAGATACAATAAAGAGGAGTTTGCTAATTTCTTCTTTTTCTTTTAGGCTTAGCCATTCCTTTTCAAGCTTCAAGATAGGGGCAAGACGTTCTTCTGCCCTTTTTGTTAGCCTACTAAACCCAAGGCTTGAGATTACCTGTAGATGGTTTCCTACTTCTGAAGGATTAGGAAGCCTTGAGACCTCTGCGTAAAAACTAGTAAAGGGAACATCTTCTTTCCAGAGGGATAAAAAGAGTTCTTGAGCCTTTCCAAAGAATAAAGGGTAGAAAAAAAGGTTTTTTAGCCTGATAAAAGTAAAATCTTTGGGCAAAAAGTAGTCTTGACGCATAAAAAAGTATCCCCGAAGAGGTTTATGTTCTTCAACCAAGCATTCAAAAATTTCCTCGGTGTAAAAGTTATCAAAAAGGTGGTCAAGAAGATAGCAGCGAGGACAGATCTTTTCCCCTTTTTTGGCAAGCCAGTCTTCTACCAGAGGTAGCAAAAGGTCTTCGTGCGGAAGCTTCATAGCATTTCTTTTAGTCTTTCAAAGGCTTTTACAATGATCGGATAATCCTCTGGGAAGAGGCATCTCACATCAAGGTAGAGAGCATCCTCTTCAAGCCTTGCGATGATTGGGGTTTCACATTTTCTAAGGTAGTGTTTTAATTCCTCTGGGGAGGGGCTTTCTGAGCTAACCCGGACCGCATAGGAAGGAAGATCAAGGAGGGGAAGTGCTCCTCCGCCTGTCCTTCCTACGGTAGGAACTACTTCAAAAACAAAGCCTGGCAAGGTTAAGCTCTTGAGCTTTCTTGCAAGCTCTCTTGCCTTTCTTTTTAACTCATCTGGGCTCTTTAAAATCATAGAAAGGACGGGTATTTCTCTTATCGCCCTTTCTTCCTCTCGATAAAGCCTGAGCACCATCTCAAGACCAGCCAAGGTAAGCTTATCGATCCTTATAGCTCGGTTAAGAGGGTTCTTTCTTATGGCTTCTATGATTTCCTTTTTCCCGACGATTATACCCGCTTGGGGTCCCCCAAGGAGCTTATCCCCTGAAAAGGTAGCTACATCAACCCCTGCCCTTACCACCTCTTGAACCGTTGGCTCTTTTTTTAACCCATACTTTGAAAAATCTATCAAGCATCCGCTCCCAAGGTCTTCCATCACGGGTATCCCTTTTTTCCTACCAAGGGCTACAAGCTCTTCGGTTGTCACCTCATGGGTAAAGCCAACAATGGCGTAGTTGCTCTTGTGAACCTTAAGCAAAAGCCCGGTGTTTTCGTTTATCGCTCGTTCGTAATCAAAAAGATGGGTTTTATTGGTCGTCCCTACTTCTCTTAGGATGCAACCAGCCCAGGTCATAACTTCTGGAATTCTAAAGCTTCCGCCTATTTCAACGAGCTCCCCTCTAGAAACGATGACCTCTTTACCTTTAGCCAAGGTGTTTAAGGTAATGAGAACGGCGCTTGCGTTGTTGTTTACCACAAGGGCTGATTCCGCTCCGGTGATCTCCCTTAATAGCTCTTCAACATGCGCATACCTACTTCCACGACGCCCGCTATCAAGCTCAAACTCAAGGTTTGAATAGTATTTTCCTATGGTGTAGATGTGTTCAAGAGCTAAGGTCGGAAGAGGTGCCCTGCCCAAGTTGGTATGAACAACGACACCCGTTGCATTGATAACTCGCCGAAGATGGGGCGTTTCATACTCCTTTTTAGTCTCTTCAAAAATTCTCTTTAAAACTTCTTCTGTAAGCTCCGAGAGTTCTCCCTTTTGGAAAAGTTCTCGAACTTTTGATGCTACCCTTCTTGCCAGAGGTGTCCCGCAGGCAAACTTCTGCTTGATCTCGTTTACCGAAGGAATGCGCATCCTAATCCCTTTCGGAAGAAACAGTTAAAGATAGTTTCTTCGAACAAACCTTTCAATCCGTTCAAGGGCAATCTCAAGGACTTTCTCTTCGGGAAGAAAGATAATCCGAAAATGTTTACTGCCTGGCTTCTGTCCAAATCCGCTTCCGTGAACCACAACTACTCCTTCCTCAAGGATAAGCCTTTTGACAAAATCAAGGTCGTTCACATTAGAGAAATGAATGCTCGGGAAGGCGTAAAAAGCACCTCTTGGCATAACACAGCTTATTCCAGGAATTGAGTTTAGCCCATGAACAAGAAGGTCCCTTCTTTTCTTTAGCTCCTTTAGGACCTCTTTAAGATATCCATTCTCGTTTAGGAGGGCAACGGGTATGGCATACTGAAAAGGGTGGGGCGCGCAAAGCCTTGCTCTAGCAAGCTTTGCTATGGCTTCCACATAGTCTGCGATGACCTCTTCCGGTCCAGACACAATTCCCCAGCCTATCCGCCAACCCGGAGCAAAATAGCATTTAGAAAGACCGTTGAAGGTTACAACCGGAACATCCTCGGCTAAACTGGCAACAGAGATATGCTCTTTTTCTTCATCAAGAATATATTGGTCGTAGATCTCGTCTGAAAAGATAACCAGTCTGTGCCTTCTGGCAATTTCTACTATCTGGAGAAGAGTGTCTCGCGAAAAGACTGCACCTGTGGGATTGTTAGGGTTGATGATAACTATAGCTTTGGTTTTGCTATCTATTGCTTTCTCGATGGAATCAAGCTCTGGTTCCCAGTCATTCTCTTCATCAAGATGGTAGTAACGAGGTTCTATCCCAAGCTTTGAGGCGATGGCTTGATAGAGTGGATAGCAAGGGCAGGGCAAGAGAATGTTTTCACCAGGGTCAAGAAGGCTTGCTATGGCAAACTCTATGGCTTCGCTTGCCCCTTGAGTGATGAAGATTGAATAGGGTTTTATTCCCTTCTTTTCAGCGTAGGTCCGAATGGCGGAGATTGCTTCCTCAACCCCCAATGACTCAGAATAGTAATTTAAGTTTTTTAGCATGGCATTGTATACTGCTTCGATGAGTGGTCTTGGAGTTTGGAAGCCGTATTTTACAGGGTCCCCAATGTTTAAATAGATTAAGTCAATGCCTCTTGCCTTAGCTTCCTTTGAAGTTTCCACGATATCACGAATAGCATACTCAACGCCCCAGGTTCTCTGAGCTGGCACAATCTTAAACTCGTATCCCATTCCTACCCTTCTCCTTGAAAAAATTATGTTTAACTTTCTAATCATCCTACAAATTTAAGGATTGTCAATATTTTATTGGGGCTGTTCAAAAAATATTATAAGACCTTTATCCTCTCCTTCTCACTCTCAATACTATCACAAAAAACCAAAGCCTCTGTAGAATAATCATATAGAGATTCCAAAGAATAGCACAGGCAATTGC
>Ga0081519_100105_pt1 | contig 16161 bp, 12 predicted proteins | sample ConSprmetagenome_FD_70987 | JGI IMG/M metagenome (GOLD analysis project Ga0081519, IMG submission 70987) | Hot spring microbial streamer communities from Conch Spring, Yellowstone National Park, USA - C T=80-84 v2 (version 2) | ecosystem: Environmental > Aquatic > Thermal springs > Hot (42-90C) ...
TGTGTGTGGGCGTGATTGACCCAGCTGTGGCGGTGACCCAGTCTGTGCCGTTGAAGGCCGCCTTTTCGAAGACCTTATACCTCTTGGCCAGCTCCAGGGCGGCGGCGATTGCGTCTTTTGACACAGTTAAGTTGTAGGGCCCCAGCGTCTGGTTTATCTTGGCGGCTATTTCAGCCGGGCTCTTCAGCACAAAGGTGTTGTTGTACCCACCGAGAAAGAGGGTGTGGGGAGCGCCTTCGACAACCACCAGAGGCACCGGCGCTATGCCGGTGGCGTTTGCCGCCGTGGCGTTTAGCCACATCGCCATTTCCAGGCCCCACACGGCGAATTCCTTACCCACCGGCGCCAAGTAGTAGCCGATGTATGACGGCACGATCATAATCAGCGCGAAGAAGAGCAGGGCGCCTCCCAGCGCCCTCGTGGGGCCGAAGATGACCGCCAAAAGCGAAAGGGCCAGAAGCGGCACAGCCATCTTCACCGCCGCCCCAGCCATGAACTCCAAGAAGTGGAATATCATGACAAAGGCGGTGGCGGCGTTGTAAGTCGTCAGCGAGATCTGCAGAACTGGATCCCCAACCTTGGAGAAGTACGCGGCGTATTTAGAAAGCTGGATGAGGACTCCAGAGGCGCCGCCCGCCGCCGTCGAGATTATGTGGAGGAGAGTCTCTGTATACGCCACGGCGAAGACCGCACCTGCAGAAACCTGCTGAGCCGTCTTAAGACCCTCATAAGTCTCGTGAATGGCCTTGTAGTTCCTCTCCAGAGCCTCCTGCAACGAGCCGGCCGGGTATGGGTATGGGAAGAACTCGCCCTGCCTAACTTCAAACAGGGGTGGGAGTGGGGATTCCTTGGGGGTGAAGTAGGCTATGGTCAGCATGGTCACTGTGGGCACCAAAAACAGCGCAACTGCGCCTATCAACGCTGGGAGTGTCCATTTTGGGTCTCCCCTCAAAAGCATCACGAAGGCGGCTACGCCCACCAGCGCGATTATGCCTAAGTCGTACATCTCAATCGACTAGAGGCGTGTCTCTACGTGGCCGAAGAGGCGTGGTGTGCCTAGCCGCCGAAGCGGCTATGTGCCTTGGCTCAACCCAGGTGTGGAGGTCGCGGTGGATAAGCACAGAGGGGTCTATGTCGGGCTTACGCATCATAGCCCTGCGTGTGTTGACAATGCCGGACAGCAACGCGGCTGGCCTCGCCGCCTCCAGCGCCGATGCGCATGACATACACAACACATAGATAGTCTCTAAAAAATACACTAGTTATACAAAACAGAGACAAGACACACCTCTCCAAAACTTCCTCAAAACACGATATAGAAATGTACCACATGAGGCTTGATAGTTTTTATGAAGTGTCTCTCCCAGTGGGGCCGTCGCGTAGATGCAGAAGCTTCTCAACGCCCGCGCTTCTAGTCGCTGGCGGACGTATGTGCAGGCGCGGTTTACAGCCGGATGAGGTGCTTCGATGACGAAGGATCTGCTAGACCCCGCGATAGACGCCTCGGCGTGGAGCGCCGGGAGCCGTCGCTGCGGCTGTGGAAAAGCTAGAGCAACGGCGCCAGTCCCGCAGTTGACTACGGAATACATGAAACAATGCCGACATTGGTTTCGATGTTACCTAAGTACTACCTTCATAACTTAAAACCCCGTACGTAACACGTATACGAGGGGCGGGGGCCTGGGTCCGTGGCCAGCCCTCATCAAGATCAGCGGCCCATAACTCAGTCACGCCCAGCCCCCGTCCCGACGTATATACTTACGTTGAACGCTTTATAAGGTGGGTGCTCGGTATAATTTAGTAATACTCCCTATTCCTTCGTTTTCGTCGCGGTTGTGGCGAAGTTTAAAACAGACCTCCCATCTGGCGTAGCCGCTGAGGCTCTGATTGCCTATATATTGACTGGGCGGCGCCGCGTCTTAGCGACGTGGTTAAGGCGTTGAGGACGCCGGAGGTAAGGGGCGGGTGGGCGCATCTCGCGCCGAACGCATGCAGAGCCCCTATGCACACGTCGCCCCTAGCCATCGGGTGGAGGCCGGCGGAGAGGGGGGCCTACATACTGTTGAGAAGGGGTAGAAAACACCTCCACGAGCTGGACAGACGCGCCATCGAGACGAGGATTGCAAGGGAGAGACTGTTGCTGGAAAGCCATTTGGCCATATGCCGTGGAGCCCACGGCCAGCGGCCTACAGTCCACCGCATAAGCCGGCGGAGGCACGCGGTGAGAAGCCGCAGGAGATACACCACAGAGCTACTGAGGATGTCGCAAGGGTGCCAGAGCTGGAGAGGCGGCTATGCCGCCGGCTACAAAACGCAAAAGGACTTAAGACCAACCGCCTCGGGGAAGGCCCAGCCGCGGGAGGCGCCGCTAGATGTGGTAGTAGTACAGCTTCAACAGAGCCAGCCTACAACCCTCGCTGTTTAAGTCGCCACAGTTCTCGTAGACGGCGCGGAAAAGCCGCCGAGCTAAGGGCTCTCCATACGCCACAGAGCCCCACAGGCCGTGTAGCCTAACTGCGTCGACCCTCCCCGCCACAGCCGCCAGTAGCATGAAGGCAAGCTGTGCCGCAGGAGATATGGGCGTCAGAACTTCCACAAGCGTTTTGCCGTCCGCAACCTTTAACAAGAGATGCGCCTCCGGCACCTCCCTCTCTATTTTCGATTTCAACCTCTTTACGACTTCTTGATCACCTGAGGCGGCCGCCACGATGTCGACACACTCTTTCCTAACATTCAAACGAGGTATCAACGCCTTCGTCTCCAGGTAGTTTGGCACATTCTTCAAGAGCTTCGTCTCTCTGCAGGCAACGGCCAGCATTAACAAAGCTGGCAGATGCTCCGGTGAAAGCTGTGGCTCAAACGCATCCATAACCTCCTTCAGTCTCACTCCCTCTCCAACGCCGAAGAGCCTAAGCATAAGCCGAGCGACCACAGAGACCTCTGGGACGTAGTTCAGCAAGCACCGCCCCTCTTTCAACAACTCCTCTGCCTTCTCTCTGTCGCCAGAGGCCGCCAGATAGACCAGATACTCGCCTAGTATGAAGGCCGCCGTTGTTAATATATGGTGGTTGGTTCAAGGTGTTCATCCGCCCCCCTCCACAGCTCCCAGAAGCCTTTAGAGAAACTCTCCCCAGCTTTTTGCGGCGAGGACGCGGGCCCTAAGAGCAAGACCTCGGGCGATGAGGTAGTTTTCCCATAGCTTCAGCTTTATGCATGCTTCCGCCGCCTTTTCGAACGTTTCTGCGACTTTTTCTTATTCTTCCCGTCTAACGCCGCCAAACCCAAGGCGCAGAAGGTCTCGACGCAGTACGGAAACTCGAGTATGCGTATTGAAAGCGGCGGCATCATACCGTCTATTGTTAAGTACGTATACACAGCACAACGCTTTAAGGCGTTTACTAAAGTCTTTACGACGTCCGCTGGCAACCGCCCTCTCCAAAGCGACGTGCACCCAGCCAGCACATGGCCAGCGATGAAGGCCACCCTGCGCCAGCAACGTACGCTCTCGCCGCTCTTGAAAACAGCGACGAGTCTTCTGCAGACAAAGGCAACCAGAGCTGTCTCGAATCCCCAATCCTCCTTGGGGATTCCGAGCTCGGCGAGGATTTCGCCGCCTTCATTCAACACCTCGCGGCGGGCCCAGTTCAGCGTCTTGATTAAGCCGCCTAAGGTCTCTCTGTAGGGCTTCCTCGCCTCTTCGCCGTTTAGACCGGCTAGGTCTCTCAGCGTCTCCTCCACGAGGTCTTCGTGCCGCCAGGCTAGCCATTTGGCTATGTGCTCCAACGCGTCTTCTCTCAGAGACTCCAGGCTGGCGCCTTCCAGCTCCTCCGGCTTTAAGAAGCGCCAGACTCCGTTTTTCACCGCCTTTGTGATATATATTACGCCGATCGGCACCGGGCCGAAGAAGGCGTGGAGTAGGAGCGGCACCGCGGCCCTCCTAGCCAAGTCGCCGCTACCGCGAAGCAACACGTCGCGGATATAAAACGCGAAGAAGACCTTCGGCTCTCTCTTCGCCTCCTCCACAGCCCTCTCCACGTCACCTGTATTACACCCGTTTTTCCTCAGCCAGAGGCCGGCGTATCTGGCGGCTAGCGTGTATCCGCCGTTAAACTGCGCTATCTTATCCGCCAGTATTCTTAACTTTTCTCTCGGCGTTTTTCTGCAACCGGAGTATTCGTATATGACCTCCGTCAGAAACTCCGCATCTCTAAGGTCGAGGGGGAAGACGTATCTCTCAGCCCTTTTCTTCACCTCGCCGTCTAATGCGTCGTAGAGGTCGTCGGGAATAACCGCCAGCACCAGGCCCCGTCCCCTGTTCTCCTCAGCAAATTTCAGCAACTCCTCAAGCGTGACAGGCGCCGCGGCGGCCGCCACCCGCGCCGTCTCGGCATATGCGCCTGGCTCTATGTAGAACTCAAGAGGAGACGGGTCAAAGACGGCGACTAGCCGCCCCTCCTCAACTGCGTCTAACACATTTCTCAACAGCACTCGCTGACCTCTCTCCATCTTCTGAATCCTCGCCGCGTAGCTGACAACTCCGCCTCGGAGGGCCAGCCAAGCCGCGTAAGCCGCCAAGGTGGATTTCCCAATCCCCTTCGGCCCCCGCAACACCACCACGCCGTATGCGGCGAACCTCCTCAACACTTCCTGAACTACTTCCTTAAACCGGCCGGTCTCAACCAGCCGAAACACCCCCTCTGCCACAGAAACCCCCGGTGTGCCGCCCTTCACCCGGAAGTTGTCGTAGAGCTGACCAGCCTCCACCTCCTCCACTAAGAGGACGCGGATGGGAAGCCCCCTCCTCTTTAGTCTCTCCTCCACACCATCCAGCCTCCTCCTAACCTCCTCCAGCATCTTCTCTATCTCGGCCAGTTTGCTCTCCACCAATTGTCTTATAGTCTCTTCGATCTTCTCCAGCTCTCCCCTCTTCACGTGTTGGGCGAGCTCCCGGCTGAGCCCCTCCTTAGTGACTAGTTCGCCTCTAGCTAAGGCGGCTAGGTTTTTCACTAAGGCCTTGAAGGTTTTGACGTCCATGCCCCACTCCAGCGCCACTTGATCTACAACCGCCTCCAGGCGGTCGTCGTCTATGTACGGCTCGGCTTCGAGAGCCCTCCTCACGAGCTTGGCGAAGCCGGCGGCTACTTTATCCCGCGGCTCCCTCCTCCCGGCGAAGAGCTCCAGGAGGCGGGCGGCGAAGTCACCCAGCGCCTCCCTACCCGCCTCCACAGCCTTCGCAAGAAACGCGAGGAGGGGCCCGGCAGCGCTTGGCGCCGCCGCCTGGAGGACCGCCAAGACGGCGAAAGCCGGGGAGAGTAGCTCCGCCAAAAAGGCAGATGCAATCTTAAAGCGGAGACCTCCCAGAGCCTCCTTAGCCACATCTCTAAACCCCACCGCGCCTGGGCTCAGGGCGAGGAGGGCGTACCTGCCTTTCTTCAGCTCCTCGGCCTCCCCCGGCCTTAGGAGCTTCGGCGAGATGCCCTCGCCTAGCCCCCTGTGCTCCACTTCGGCCGCTTTCAGGAGCTCCTTGTCGACGTCCTTAGCCGCCTTTTTGAAGTACTTGGGCAGGTAGATCAGCTCGGCCCTTTTCCCCAGCTTCTCCTTCAGCTCCACAGCCTGGAGGGAGCTCTCCACAGCCACGACGACGCGTCTATCGGCGCCTCTCTCCAGCTCCTCGGCGCTGGGCAGATCCCCCACAGCCAAGCCCCTGGCCCTCAGCTCCTCCGCAAGCCTCGGATAGGCATAGGCCCCATCCACCACGCCCTTCCTCAAAAGCCTCTCCAATATATACCCGCGAGAGGAGCCCGGCGGCGCCAAAAGAAAGACGCCAGGACGGCTCATAAGCTTCTTCACCTGGGAATAAGCCGCCTCAACTACATGTTCATAAAGCTCAGACACAGACTAAAACACACATCAAATAAATATGAAACCGGCAGAACATTAGAACAAAAGTCTACAGCCACCACAGCTTGAGAAGGGCAAGCATGCACCCCTCGTTGCCGAGTTGCTACATCTCGTAGATGCTGGCCTGCGGCGTCTCGAAAGCCGCGGGTCCCGGCGAGGGATGTGCCTCCAGACCTCCTCTATAGGAGGTGCACGTATCTTCAACCGGCTGTATTATCCATAACAGTTTTATAAGGCCGCGCCGGAGGTTGCATGTTCCGTCTGGAGTTTGGGCTCCGCCTCTGCGGGCCGCTGGTCAAGTGTCTGGCTGAGGTAGGCGCTGAGAGTCTCAGCGCCGTCACCAGCTTCGTAGACGCTGAGGCGCTGGAGGAGCTCGCCAAGACTACAGGTGCGGTGAGAGTCGTCGTGGGTGATTACGCGGTCCCGCGCGAGGTGTACGAGAAGTGGCGCGACGCCGTCCGCATATACCCAGGCCACGCTGGCAACCTCTACATAGGCGCCAGGGGCCTGGCGACGGGCGGCGCCCCCCTCACAGCCGCGGGGCTCCGCAACCCCGCCGCCGCGAACTTCGCCGCGCTGGTGCTCCCAGCCGTGCTGAAGGAGGCCGAGGAGTACTTCTGCGAGCTCTGGAGGAAAGCCCAGCCGCTGGCTGAAGACGCCGCCGTGGACGCCGCCGCCGAGGACCTGCTGAGGGCGCCCCACGCCGGGGCGGCGCGCCGCGCCAACGAAAAGCTGGCGAAGGCCCTGGGCCCCGACGCGGCCCGCTGCCTCGCCGAGTTTAGGCCAAGAGACTGCGCGAGGCCAGTCGCAGAAGCCCTCCGGGAGAGATACAGGAGGTGCGAGGTGGAGGAGGTCTGCGCCGCCGCGGAGGTCCACAGAGAGGTAAGCCCCCGGAGGCTCCTCGCCGCGCCTGACTCGGCGCATCTCGCGGGGCACCCAGTCTGCTGGCTCAGGTCCTTCGCCGTGAGGCTTGTCGAGGAGAGGAGGAGCTTTAAAAGCGGCATCGAGGCCTACGAGGCCATGCTGAAGGCCGCCGCCGAGGACTGCCCCCGCCGCCTCAAAACCCAAGCCGAAGAGGAGCTCGAAAGGCTCAAATACGGAGCCTACCGCAACGAAGCCATGTGGACAATACCCTACCGCCTACTCCCCCTAGCGCTGACCCTGCCGGCGGTGGGGTGCAGAATAGAGGGGCAGACACGGAGAGACGGCAGAACGATAAGACATGTTATCTGCTAACGCTATAAGAACCGTAGTCATAGAAAGCTGGTACTTTTAATATTGTGTCTGAATAACACCTCAGATTAACTTGATAATTTAAGATATGAATTAAGATGCATAAATATATACTATAGCAAACCCAGTGATGTCACGTAGGCGCAACTAGAGTATCTAATGGTTTTATACCATAGACCTATTCTTATGACATGGGCCCATTTAAAAACATCCTTCTAGAGATCTTCCAATTGCTGTATTTTCTGGATACTTATCTTAGTCGTTTTCATGGAGCTGCTAGGTAGAATCATGGTAACAGTGATCGAGTTATTCTCGGGCATCGGCGGGCTCGGCTATGGGTTTGCCAAGGCTGGTTTCGTTATTGAAGCCGCTGTCGAACGCAATCCTGCAAGAGCTGAAGTATACAAAAATAACATACGCCCACGCCGTATGCTGGTCTCAGACGTGAGGGCGGTGGATTTAACCAAGTATCGCCATGTTGATGTGGTTATCGCGGGTCCGCCATGTAGGCCATATTCACTAGCTACTCCGAGGTTCAAGCGAGGTACTACTCATCCCGAATACGCTTTAGACGCCGAAGTTGCGAGGGCGGCTGCTGAGGTGGAACCTGAGGCCATTGTCGTAGAGGAAGTGCCATCATGGGACCCGAGACCGCTGGCTAAGGCGCTGCGGAAACTGGGATACGGCGTCAAACATGAGCTAATAGCTTTCTCAGAATATGGCGTGCCGACCACCAGGAGACGGTGGATCCTCATTGCACTAAGGAGGCGGGATGTCGGCGCGGTCTTCTCGGCGCTCAATGGGCTAAGGGAGGATTATCCAAAACCCATAGACCTGCTTCGCGGCCTACCGCCTGAGCCGTGTGGTATCGACCCATGTAGGGTAGGTGGGAAGGTCCTGCACAACCACATAAACTCCAGCATAAATTCAAAGCTTAAAGAGTTGGTGCCCCTAATCCCACCGGGCCACTCGCTCGTGAGCGCACACAAGGCAGGCATGATCGACGCCTCCAGCTACGTAAACATAGACAAGAAACACTCCTACTGGCTCTACAGGCCGCCGCCAGACGGGTTAGTGAAAGTTGTTCCGCACCCACGGCGTAGCCTAATGCTGCACCCAGCCTACAACAGAATGATAACAGTTAGAGAACTAGCACGTCTTTACACCTACCCGGACGACTTCGACCTACGGCCATTAAACCTGGATGAAATGTATCGTGCAATCGCCGATTCAGTGCCGCCGAAGTTTAGCGTCAAGCTTGCCATGGCGCTTAAGACAACTATTGAGAGCGGTAGAACGTAATATTTATATTTAGTAAATTAAACAGATCAAGAATGAGTAGGACACTTGAGGATCTGATCAACTACGAGATACTAGAATTCTTACGAACTCGCCACCACGTTGAAAAACCACACATATCCGTTATCTCTCCAGTGCCCGTTAACCTATGGCAGCCCGAGCTATGCAAAAAGTTTAGGGGCGATATTGAAGTTGAGGAAGATGAAGACGAAGGCGAAGATGAGGATATCTTTGCCTACAGATATCCAGGTTACATATTCGGCGTAGATCTGCTCAATGCAGAGTTAGGAAGTGGGCTCGTCGATACAGAATTTAGCTTTTACGTCAGAACAAAATACGACTATGACGATGAAAGCAAGTGGGATGATAGTAGTTATGCACATATACGCATAGGCGCTGCCATTTCGTCTAGTAACATTACTTATCGAATTACCGCCAGTTCAGTCTCTCAACCAGAGAGCTATAGTAAAAAGGTAGCTCGAAGCAAAGAAGGGTGTGTTGTTACGTCTTTTCTAGTGGTGCCAGTAGAATGTGCAAAGTTAGCAAGCATAGTCAATAATCTAAAGCAGTATGAAAAACAGATTTTCAACAGGCTTGCTGTAACCGCGCTGCCCGAGGGGGCAGCCTACAAAGAAGAACACACTATGCTTTGCATCGGCGCGGACAGCGCCACCGAGTCGGAGTTCGTCCATATAGTACCTGCTGGCCCGCGAAACTATGGTTTGTGGAACGCGATTAGAGCTGAGGTGCATGATGAGCAGGGCAACTTAGTGGCATACTATTATCCGTCACTTGGAATAATCATAGGCAGATGTATGCAGGTAGAGCGCTACGCCATAAAGGCGTACTTAGTAAACCTAGGCGGCGTGGTGGAGCCTGTGGGAGGCCATTCTCTCGATAAAGGGGAACTACGGCGCTACTGCCAGAGGGGCGTACTCTATACCCATAACCCTAACGAAGGGGGGAGCCGCTGGGCCCTTGGTCTCCTGCTAGAAGTAGAGGGCCGGCTAAGGGCTACGGGTGGGGCTAGGCTCGGCATAAAGTGGGATGCAGCTCATGGTGGGCTGATGTACGCATACACCTACAATACGATGTTAATCGAAGAAGGGCCAGAGACGTACCTACTACGAGATTACGCGTTAGTGGATGAGGAATTACCTGCAATAAGGCGCAGCCAGCTTACTGTAAATGAGTTCTTCAACAGACTAGTGAGCAAGCTTGCGGTCGACCAACGGTGCAAAGAAGCGGTGGCTGAATCGCTAACCTATATATCAGAAGCCCTGAGACGTATGGGGATTGAGAGGTTATATACATACCAAGAAGAGGTAATTGAGGAAGTCCTGGCGAGCCAGGGCTTAATAAGGAAGGACGGGCAAGTAAAGAGGTACATAGCAGTTATGGCTAGGACCGCCGGCGGTAAAACGATGTCGTTCCTAATACCCTCTGTTATTCTCTCGGTATATAGGAGGTGCAGAGAAGGGCGGGGCGTCAAGGCGATCTTCATGTATCCAACGAAGGCTCTTGCCAACGACCAGCTGGAAGAGGTTGCCCACTTGCTCTACGAGATCAACAGGTTTGCGCAAAAGGGCGGCGAGCCGTATGAATCTCCCACATTTGGCGTGCTCCATGGAAATATCAAGTTTAGAGAGGAACGCACTGATCTCCCACTCCCATTGCCGCTTCGCTGCCCGGAGCACCACAGCGAGGTAGAGTTCGATGGTAACCATGTAGTATGCCGTGGGGACAGGCAATGCAGGTTCGCTACATTCATAGAGAGACATATGAAGTTCATGCGCGACGACATATTCAGAGATCCGCCGGACATATTGGTTACAGATGAAGATATGGTAAATAGAATTCTATCGGGCGCGGACAGAAGAAGCCCTAGGTGGTTCGAGTGGTCGATATTCGGCGCTGGCTTCAAGAAATGCCCTAATTGCGGCCACGCATACCCGCATATTTGGAGCCGAAAGTGTATAAATACAAAGTGCAAAGCAGATCTAGCTCGCGTACGGCCTGAAAAGCCCAGCGTTCCATCGCTTATAGTACTTGATGAATCGCATATGCTTACTGGCAGCTTTGGCGCACAGGTACACCACATGTTAAGTCTGTTGGAATACGTACTTAATGGCCTAGCTGGACCAGCTAACAATTACTTGATTACCTACGTCCTATCAAGCGCGACGATGGGCAAAACAGAGGAGTTCGCCGCGAGTCTGCTTGGCGCGTCTCCCAGTGATATACGCGTGGTCAAGGCCGAGCTTGAAGAGGAGCGCGAGGCCGTGAGACATAAGCGTATGTTTACGTTCATCATGCCGAAGTCATACACAATCGATGCAACAGCCGCTATGGCCCTCTGGAGGTTGCTTATGGGCCTAAAGCGGGCGACTGGCACCATGCCTAAGGGCATAGTCTTTACAAACTACCTCGATCAATCTAATGAGTTAATACACACGCTGAATAACGATGAGAAAATAGAGCAGTTGAAGGCTAGGATAGGGGGCCACTCTACGGACTTCGACAAGGACAGGGTAGATGTAGAAAACAAGTTTAAGAAAGGCGAGCTAGACGTTTTAGTAGCAACGAGCACGCTTGAGGTAGGCGTGGACTACGGAGTCGTGGACTTCGTTGCGATATACGGCATACCTGCGACCGTAACGAGCTTCATCCAGAGGATAGGGCGGGCTGGTAGGAATAGAGATGCCGTCGTTCTGGTACTATTCGACCCGGAGCGGAGGATTGACTACTACTTCTTTGAGAACTACAGGCTTCTAAGCAGCGGGGCTGACAGGGAGCTGGCACTGGAGCGGGAAATATATCCAGTCGGCAGGGACAACGAGGTGGCCCTCAGGAGGGCCGTAAGGAGGTATATAGTTGCATCACTGAAGCTTTGCTGCTCCATAGGGTGCGGCAATGCGAACATACAAAAACTACTGTGCGAGACGGAAATTGGCGCGCACGCGCCCAACATAAACGAGAGGATAGGCCTTTGGGAGCGCGTCGCAAACGCAGTAAGAGATACTGCACAGCTGCCCCGCAGTCTCTCCTTACATAATAACGTCATAACCAACGAACTCCGTGAGTCGATAGACAACATACAGCGGAATGCAAACTCGATAACCAACATCGAAGACGTGGTAAAAGTGCTCGGCGGCGGCGAAATGCTGTATAACCTAAGAGCTGCCGACGAGCAGGTTGAATTCGCCTACTACCTCCCGGCTCCCTATAATCGGAGAAGGCGGGATGTCAGATATGCCATTAAGCACGCACTGCATGGGCAAATCACGACGTACCGAGGATACTTCTTTGCCGCAAACGGTATAGAGGCATCGGGGACTAAGGAACTCAAGGAGTTCTTAAAAGAATAGTATGGCGCAGCTAGACTTGTTTCGGCGGTTTAAATCAGTGATTTCAGCCATGAAGGAAGACCAATCAGGCGCCATTGCAAACGCCCTAGGAGATATTCTAAGAAAGGCAGAAGAGGGAAAATCGATAGTCAAGTACGACTTGCAGAAGGTCACCTACGATTTTGACGCCCCGTTGGTTTCGCTCAATATACTTAGGTGCCCCAGCTGCGGCAGATTATTTAAAGCAGGCAGCACGACTACGTGCCCATCTTGCAATACTAGCTTGTACCAAGCCTATGTTGGCGTACCGCTCGTCCAGATAGGCCACCATGGATACAAGTTCTCCACAGATAGTAGCATTAAGCTTGTGGCGCCTATAACTACGATCGACTACGCATATTGCAAGAGGCATAGAAGCCTAAAGGCCCTAAAGTCTATTGAGCCTAAACGCCCACTTCAATCGCTTGCCTTTAAATGCCCCTTCAACGACGAATCCTGCCAGTATTACCGCGATGGGCAGTGCACAGAGGGGTCATACCCGATATACTTCCCTCAATACCGAGGTCTGCCGCCAAAGGTGGCTAGGCCAGCCCTAGCTAAACCCTCTGTAAGTATTACGAAACCCTTCACCGTAACTGTATTTCCAAGCGAGCCAAAACAGGTGACTGGTAGGGCGCTTGGCGATTTAGTGGCGCAATATCTACCTGTTGCCAGAGAGGTAGTGGTGGGAGGGTTCACGGTAACTATACTCACAGTTATGTACCTATTGGGGCATCCCTACTCCAGTAGGTATAAACGGTTGCCTGTATTCGATGTGGATAGCCAAGGCAAATCCATTTTCCTAGGCAGAAAGCTGGAGACCGAGGGCCTTCTTGTCAAGCTAGATTACGATGCAATCGAAAAAATAGGGGAACCAATTAAGGTTACTCCACTAACAGTAGCGCATAGCATTAGCCACATTATCTTGTTAGCTCTTACACGACTCACGGGGCTTTCGCCGAGCGAATTCGGCGAAGCCGTATTCATAGACAAAAGCGAACGCGTTGCTGAAATTCTCATATATGACAACTCGCCAGGTGGCATAGGTGGCGTAAGGACAGTCGCGAATGATATAGCTGATTTTGTCGAATACATTTGCGATTTCAGCAGACCGTGCCCGAGGATGTGCCGGAGTGCGTGTAGGGCGTGCGTCTTCTACGAGACTTGTGCATTTGGAAATATGTTCTTAAGCTGGAGGGCGGCTGAGAAGGCCGTTAACAGGTCCACTTGTTTCCAGCGAGGCCAGTCATAGGATGTCTCAAGCCTTAACTAGCGATTTTCAAAAGAGACTAATCGAAGCGATTAAGGAGTTCGGCGGATGCGCCTACCCTGGGGAGTTGGCTGTGAGACTTAAGGTGGATGCTGGGTCGGTGGCGCTAGTGTTAAGGCAGCTGGCGGCGCAAGGATTAGTATATAGGCTCGAGGAGAGCGTATTAGACTTCACCAAACCTTTGCTGACTTCCAAGTGGTGCATAGCCGAGCAGCAGAAGGCGCAGGTAAGCTCGGAGGTAATTGGGGAGGTTGTTGACCTAATCGTTAACCCCAAGCTGTATCGAGACCTAGGCAGCTACGTGCAGCGCATGGGCTTCTCCGGCAGCTTCGACGCGCTTAAAGGCTACGTCTGCTCATCAGAAATCGCGCTAAAGGTAATGATGCCCTACATAGGTGACCTGCTCGGCGTTATGCTGTCCGAATGTGTTGAAAGGCTAAGCCGCGTTGAGGTGAAGGTGATCACGGAGGTTAACAGTGCAAGTAGCGTTGAACCGATAAGGGGTTTATTGCCCAACATAAAGGTGATCTACGCAACGCAGTACAACCAGGCTGGTAGCAAGAGTGTAAAGGTGCGGGGTGTCCACGCAAAGCTGATACTTGTAGACAGGCGGATAGCCGTTGTTGGTACTTTTAACTTGACGAAGTATCACCTCTACACAAATTACGACATCGGTGTCGTACTGAGGGGGGCTGTTGTTGGCTACCTGGACGAGCTGTTTGAAGCGGTATGGAACTTCCTCGCAACGGGCACGTGAAAATGCGCGAGACCAGACGCCATAAAGGGTTAGAGGACGTATATAGGGAGCTGTGGAGGACTCCTAGAAAGGATCCCGGCGGGATGATTAACTATCTCCTGGCAGGTGGCCTGGACGGGGTCTCACGGGCTGTGCTCCGCTATCTTGCCGACTTCAGGTCAGCTGAGACCGACTCGGATGTTCCGAGGTGTAGTAGCGGCGGCACCCCCTTTGTTCTCCTCACATACACCTTTGCAGCCAACAAGGCGTGGCTCTACCTATACAACCCTGGCAATAGCCGCTTTGGCGTGCTGAAGGTAAAGCCAGGTCAGAGCTTTGACAGAATTGTTAAGAGGTGCGCCCGCGGGGTTCAGCTCGTGCTCTGTGTAAGTGCTGGATCGATGCGTCATTTTGCGGGTCTCAATAAGGTAAGGAAGTATGGACGCGTAAGCATGAGGGTGCGCTGGCTAAAACGCCCGGCGGAGCTTCCATGCATCACCGAAGAAGACTTCGGCATAAATAAGGAGTTCTATGAATGCGTACTAGGGCAGCTGGGCATAGTTCCGCCGCTGCTAGTCCAGCTCCCTCGAGACGTACAAGTAGTTGAGCCTGAGGTAGGGGTCATACTGCCCGTCAAGCAAGCCAATGGAGAGATACGCACAGCGGTTGTACCGCTGAGACATCTCCACCGCATGAGCTTCACATCATTTAGCGCAATGCTCCAATCGGTCCAACGGCTTGCCAGCGATACATTTCAGCAGCTCGCAATCAGCGGCAACTTCGGCTGTACTAGCCTAAGGGATTACATGGAGCAGAAGCGCATCAAGTTATTTATCGAATACCTATCAAAAGAGGCTTTTAGCCCCTCGCTGGATGAAATAAGGATAGCCGGTGCTCAGGAATTATACATAGACCTGCTCCGAGACCTAAGGCACGTGCACGGCGCTCTCGAAACTTGCATCGACGACACCCTAAGAGCTTCACCAACTACTGTAAAGAAGGCCGTAATGAGACTTATAGACGCTGGCGCCGAGTGCGTGCTCACCGTGCTCTCCATCCTTCCCAAACCAGGGGTGGTGAGAAGTTACGAACTTGGTTTTTTAAAGAGGTTGTCCAGAGCTGGTTTGTGCCTGAGACAATTTGGCCTATGGCCTTAGGTGAATACAGCAAAGATGTAGAGAATGTAGCTGAAGTGGTTCTGAAGACTTGGCCCTTAGTCAGGAGGGATTTCCCATGGAGACACAGCGGAGACCCTTGGCGCATCCTGCTGGCAGAAATACTCCTTATACAAACCAAGGCTGAGATGGTTATGAAGATATATGACCGCTTGGTAGCGCTCTTCCCGACTCCATGCGCGCTAACTGGTGTCGATACTGAACAGCTAGAGGAGCACCTGAAGCCGCTAGGGCTCTATAGGCAACGGTCACAACGACTCCTCCGCATGGCGGAGTACTTAAGGAGGGTGCATGACTGCAAGGTACCATGCGACTACGAGATGCTGAGACGTATCCCTGGCGTTGGTGATTATGTTGCAGCGGCTGTTTATATAGTTGCATGTGGTGGCTCCGCGCCGCTACTTGATGCCAACATTGCGCGTATTCTATCTCGTACAGTATTGGGCGTTGACCCACCAGGGCGGTACATGACGGATGGCACTCTAGGGAGATTAGCTGGGTTGCTTAAGTGGGACAGAAAGCTAGCTTACGCGTTTATAGACTTTGCTGCAGCGTTCTGCACATCTAGGAGACCTCGTTGTAACGCGTGCCCTCTCAGAAGTCATTGTAAGTATGGTAGTAGATATGTTTAAACTACTCTTATGTTTTCGTCTGTGGCTATAGGAGATAATTGCGCGGAACTGGCTTATGACTGCAATAGGTTTTTTGTTGAAAAATCTCGGGAAATATATCATATTACTTGTAAATTAATGTGGAGTCCTGCAAGAAAGGCAGAGAAGACTCTACTTGAATATGTCAATGTGGGAGCTTTGAAGCTTGGTGATTGGCCGTAGCCACGTATCGTACCGCAACTTGATGTCTTGGCAGGTTACGTACAGGTAGAGGGCCACAATGGATAAGCGGCACAGACAATAAGGGAGGTAGCGACAAAGTTACGGGTATGGGGGCTAAGAGCTTCTGCCGAGCTGGTAGAGAAGCTAAGTCAAGGCTTCAATGTTCCGTGAGCTTAAGGAGGACGTTGTTTATGATTTGAGCAAGCTGGGGGAGTTAGCTAAGTGCGTCCAGTCCTCAGTCGAGGAGTTGAGACATAGGATCTTTATGTGGCTCAGAGCCGTCTATGAGGCATCTCCTGCTGAGGCAGGCGTTGCTCTGCCTGAGGTT